>Ga0315279_10000184_pt1 | contig 135837 bp, 139 predicted proteins | sample YL17G06_20_MG_FD_203694 | JGI IMG/M metagenome (GOLD analysis project Ga0315279, IMG submission 203694) | Sediment microbial communities from Yellowstone Lake, YNP, Wyoming, USA - YL17G06_20 | ecosystem: Environmental > Aquatic > Freshwater > Lake > Sediment | place: USA: Wyoming | collected... | reverse complement strand
CGTTTGGGACAGCATCGGTTACGCGTTCATCGCCATCCTGATCATAGGCGTCATAAGCCTAGGAGCGAGCATTCTAGTGTTCCGAAAAAAGGTATCTTAGCGCGCTTCAAGATTGAGACAATGGGAACCGTGACAACTCTGAGCCGAGTCAACAATCGATCTGTGCTTATTTATGAAATGGTAGGGACGGTCTTCATAGTTATTCTTGGAAGTATTCTCCACTTCACGTTTGAATGGTCTGGTGGCAATCCAGTAGTCGGGGCGTTTTCTGCAGTGAATGAAAGTGTGTGGGGGGGTAAAGTTTTATCCCAAAACCCAAACCCAACCCTCGCGCGCGCCTCACAATTCGTTTAGCCTCAGGAACAAAGACAATCTCTGCAATGTTTTCGTCTAGGTTCTAGCCCGCGCCCAAACAGCTCACTTTTTGGAGTGCTTAAAGCTTGTGCTCTGCAAGGGTAAGCGCGTGCCAGCACTAGAATTCAAGCGCCGCGCGTGTGTGATTTCGAGCGCGCGCTGGAGAAGGACGATGTTGAAATGGCGATGAAGGAGTTTGATGTCGCTATGAAGCTGGTCGGAGATAATGTGGAGATAGCATTTTGGAGTGCTCTCACGCTTGCTATGAACCGGAAAGTGGATTTCGCCTTGCCCATCTTTAGAAAAGTCTTTTCGGTAGATAAGAATTGGGTTGAATTGCTGAGGCGTTTGCCGAAGGCTGGCGTGGTTTCAAATGACGATGAGGGTCGTGCTCTTCTAAAGCAGATCGTAGATGAGGCTACAGGACAATAACGGCGCGCGCGCACCGAGAGGGTGTAATTTTGCTCTTGCTTTACATGATAGCGCGCGCTACTCTTTTCAGACTCAAACAGAGCACGTTCATGAATAGTGCACACGCTTGCTATGCCAACGCTATTAGCGGAGTGATGGAAAGCAACAATGGAGCAATTAATAGCGCCGTCATGTTGGTCAACTTCATGAAAATGTTTAGAGATGGACCCGCCACATCTTTCAAGGGGTCACCTACCGTGTCACCAACTACTGCAGCAATGTGCGTTGGAGTTCCTTTGATCCAGAAGCCCGTAGCTTCTATGCTTTTCTTTGCGTTGTCCCATAGTGCTCCGCCAAAGGTGAAGAACGATGAAAGAAGTGCTGCTGTACATGTTGCGCCTAGTAGCATGCCTCCCAGTGCAGCTGGTCCAAGTACCAGACCTGTCAGAATTGGTGATACTAGAGTTACGAAAGTTGGCAAAACCATTTTCTTTAAAGCATTTTTTGTGCTAATGTCAATACATCTATCATAATCTGGCTTTGCCTTGCCTTCCAAGATCCTCGGGTTCGCTTTAAACTGTCTTCTGACTTCGTTAACCATTTCAAAAGCTCCCTTCGCTGTCGCTCCAATCGCGAAAGATGAGAAAAGAAATGGGACTGCCGCGCCGATCAAAATTCCGAATACAAAATCTTGACTCAACTTCATTGACCAGAGTCCCACAACTTGACTATATGTGGCAAACAATACAACTGTTGAAACGGTACCAGATGCTGTTGCAAACGCTTTCGCATAGGCCTTCGTAGTATTGCCCGTAGAATCAAGCTTTTCTAATGTTTCATTAGCAGTTGCGGACAGTTCAACCATCTTTGCTATTCCTTGAGCGTTGTCACTGATAGGTCCAAATGCATCACCCGCCATAATTATTCCAATAGCCAGGTCTGTTCCCAAGTTTGCTGCAACGACCCCAAAAATTGAACCGCTTGTCATCACATACGAGAACACGATTGCGCCGATCATTGGAACAAAAGCCAAAAACGGACTCTGAAGCCCATAAGCTATGCCTGTTATGATATTCATTGCAGCTCCTCGTTTTGACGCTTCTCCCATCTCTCTGACCGGTTTTCCAGCAGGGACAACATAGTGCTGTACAACAAGCCCCACGGCTGTGCTGGCCACTATGCCGCTCAATGTGCAGTAAAAGATACGGACATCGTTTAGAAGCCAAATTGATATAGCATATGCACCTGCAATGGCGATTGCAGCGACAGCAAATAGTCCGATGTTAAAAGATGTTATCGGTTTAATATGTTCCCAACCTCTAACAGCGAAGACCCCCACGATAGTGGCTAGAACTCCCAGAATGCCCAAAGCAAACGGAAACATGATTGCGTTTGCTCTAGCAACCCCGAAAAAGAGGCTCCAACCAACGATCATGGCGGTCACGTAGTCGTCGCTTATGGACTCAAATAGGTCTGAGCCCCTTCCAGCGCAGTCCCCCACATTATCGCCTACTTGGTCGGCGATGACAGCTGGGTTTCTAATGTCATCCTCTGGTATACCCTCCTCAATTTTGCCAACAAGATCCGCGCCTATGTCCGCTGCCTTTGTAAAGATTCCTCCACCCAACTGTGCGAACAAAGCGGCAAAGCTCGCTCCAAAGCCGTACCCAATCAGTAGATTGGGATCTCTGTATCCGTAAAGAAGATACAGCAAACTTATTCCGACTAGGCTCAACCCAACAACCGATAAGCCCATCACTGATCCTCCTCTGAATGCAAGAGTGAATGCCCTTGCTGGAGTGGCAAACGCTGCTCTTGCTGTTCGAACGTTTGCCCGAACGGCAACATTCATTCCGATGTAAGCTGCAATCAGGGAAAGCAGTGCCCCACTGCAGAAAGAGACGAGTACTTCTGCTGAACGGAAAATAATTGCAATTGGAATTGATAATATGAGCACAAGAAGTAGGATCGTTTTGTATTGTCTCTTGAGAAAAGTTTTGGCACCGTTCCTGATGTGCCTAGCCACCTCACGCATTTCAGGAGTCCCAGGGTCTTCACGGTAGATGGAAAAAGTCAAGTATCCTACGATCAGCATCGCAAAAGCTCCGGTAGCCAAAGCAATCCATACCAAGAACATCCTTAACTACTCCATAGCACTCTTCAAACGCTCTTTACTTTCGGCTTTGAATGCCAATTCTACGGTGAGCGGGTTTATTAACTCTTTTAGGTTGAATTCGACGCGGTTACTGCAGTACAGTTCGCTAGCGCGCGCGTCGATACCGGAGTCGAACAGTAGATTTCCGACTTGGAAGAAACCAATCGAAAACGTATTATTTTCCTACAGTCATATTCAACACGGGTCTAAAAAAAATGTTTGATAAAATCAGAATACTGGTTGGTTATGACGAATCGCCGCAATCAAAAAATGCAGTCAAGGAAGCGATAACTATTGCCACGTGCTTTTCCGGGTTCGTAAAAGTAATCTATGTCTACGGAAAGGGCATGGAAGGAAAAGCTGAAACGGCGGTCATCGAGGTAAAGGAAAAGCTGAATGAAGCCAAAGTAGAACATGATGTATCGTTGGTACTTGGCTCCAATCCGGCTAAAGCTTTGCTGACCATTGCCAAAGAAGAAAACATCGCCCTTATTGTTGTGGGAAATAGAGGCTTAGGAAACACGCTGTCTTTGCTTTTGGGAAGCGTTTCAAAACAGATTGTTGCCAACTCACACTGCAATGTTCTAGTCGTAAAGGGCTAGCGGGCACCACACCCAAACCCTCGCACTCGCGAACAGGAATGCGAGCAGGCGAAGCACACCAGTGCGCTATTAGAGAAACAACAGTTTACGTTGCGCGCGCGTTACAAAATAGGTGTAGCAAACAAGCGCGCGCTGTGGCACAATAGGCATCATTTCTACTTCATTGCTTCTTTCTTCTTTTTTTCTTCTTTCATCCTTTCTTTCTTTCTTTTAGTTGTCATCGCACCACGTCCTATTTACCATATATCTCTAACAATTTCGTAGACTTGTTGTAAAGAATATCTATTTCTATGTTTCGCGCGCGCTACTTCTTAGGGCGACAAGACACTCGAATTTTCTCGGCAAGTTGAGGATACTCTTTTATGTGGCGCAAGTGTAGCACGTGCCATGCCGATTGGTGTTCAGTTCAGTCCAGGCTGGTATGCACTTTTTGTCGCTTTCTTTCTAGCTTGGCTGATGTTGACGTTGTTTAGAAGAAAGGGCGTTGAAAGAAAGGAGGCGAAGGAGCAGTTCGTTTTGGGTCTTCTCGGGTCGTGTGCGTTGGTTTCGATGGAGATCTTTGCGACCTCGACGAATCTGTGGACTTATGTTCCTCAGAACTGGCCTGTGATGCTCTGGCCAACGTATTTTGTTGCGATACTTTTCGGTTATCAATTGCTCAGACTCGTGGAAGGGTTCTTCTCCAAGAATACGCCGGCTAGATAAAGTAGCGCGCGCGCTCACGATTTCTCAGTCATCGAGAGCGTGAACAACCTTAAGGCTGAAGATATGCCTACTTTTAGAAGGAGAAGCGTGCGCTATGTGAATATAAACTAAGGCGGACATGACATACGTATACATAAAAATGCAATGCAGTATAATTGATTAGAATTCTTTGGGTTTTGGGGGTAAAGTTTTATCCCAAATCAAGCTGTTCTCGTCAGTATCTTGGGTTCTTTCCATTCTTCTCTGAGAATGCTGTAAAGATACTCGTCTCGCCATTGCCCTCTGACGAACCCTGCTTTCCAAATAGTTCCTTCTCTCGTGAACCGTTTTTCTCCAAAACTCTCTGTGAAGCCTTATTCCTCAAGTCAGTTGTTACTTGTTTTCTTACTATCTGCCTTGTCAGAAACAGATAGGGCGTTAATCCGTAATAGGTTTTTCTTCCTCGCGCTAACTGGTGATCAACTCAGTTTACAGGAACACGCCTGCCGCAACAGCAAGTCCCAGAGCAAGCAGCCCAGCAAGCAGAGCCATTAATGCGCCGAAGGCAAACGATCTAGCCCCAAGTTTCGCGATGTCTCTGAATCTCACCTTCAGTCCCACCCCGGCAAAGCATGTTGCGAGCAGAAAAGGGATTATCGTTCCCGAAAGAGTCTTCTTCACTGTGATCCAATCGAACCCGATCGTCAACAATTGAGGAGAATAAATGTCAAGAAGGGCGCAAAAAATCGAGTTAACGATGAATATGACGCCATAGACGGGAAAGACTGCTTTGGTCTGGAATTTGCCGACCGGCGACTTATCCATCCTAGAAATGAGGTATGTGGCAACCAATATCATCGGGCCGATCATGAAAATTCGAATCGATTTGACAAGCATGGCAGGTCCGATGGCGGCTGAATCTAGAGCACCTGAAGCTGCGATAACTTGAGCTGCTTCGTGGATACCTGAACCGCACCAAATGCCGTACAGATTCAGGTCGTGTTTCAGCCAAGTTCCTATAACGCTGTTGGAAAAAAGAAAAGGATAGGTGAACATGGCTAAGAGACCGAAAAGGGTTATACATGCCAAAGCCAGTCCCACTTCTTCCTCCCTAGCCTTCACCGCGGGTGCAGCTGCCGCTATTGCAGACGCACCGCAGATAGCAGTTCCAACGCCGACTAGAGTAGCCAGAGTTTTCTCCAGCCCCATCTTCTTTCCCAGCCATGTGCCGAAGAAATATGAGAAAAAGACCACTGCGAGCGCATTGAGTAGTCCTACGCCTACTTGCAGCCATATTAGACCACTTGTGACGATACCCAAGACGGCGATGACTGCTCTCAGAAGGTCTCTCGAGCAGAAATTGACTCCAGCGGCCATAATCTTTGGCAGATTAGTCGCGTTAGCGATGATTATGCTTACGACGAAGGCCCACATTAGACTGCTAATCGGTTTGTAAGAAACCCACAGAACATAAGATATGACTGCGATAGCGATGCAGAGAAGAATTCCCCGTGAAAGAATTTCTGACTGTTGAGGTGATTCATCTCCACTCATCGGAATCACTTCAGCATTTACCCATGTACCTTATAAGTTGAGCGCATTCCCTTCGCAGCAAGAAGCACGCGAAAAGGGGTTTGTGGGAGCATGGGGAACCAGAAGTTCCAATAGCCCGCGCCGTTCCTAACCCGGCTCTCGACTCTGGTTTCACAGCGCGTGCCTAAATGTGTTCTAGTATTCAAATCTGCAAAACAATTCCCAGCAACTTTCGACGCTCAGGACCAAGATCGCCGTATGCAATGCGGGTTGAAACCAGCAAAAATGGTTATAACAGCTCCGGCGCTATGCACCTATAGGTTGAGATGTTGTTCACGCTCAAAGCCGAATGCAGTAGATGTGGAGAAAGCTATCCCTCTGACAAAGTCCTTACGGTCTGCACCAAATGCGGTGGCGCTCTATTGTTTCGTTATGATTTACATCGCGTGGCAAGCAGCGTCTCCAAGGACGTTCTAGAAAGAAGAGATGACACGTTCTGGAAGTTCAGTGAGATGCTTCCACTTTCATCGGCTGAAAGCATCACTACTTTCGGCGAACCCTACACGCCTGTGCTTCACCTTCCGCAAGGCAGTGGGACAGCTCTGAAGAATGTTTACATTAAGGATGACGGTCGACTTCCGACTGGAACGTTCAAAGCGAGGGGAATGGCCGTCGCGGTCTCAAAACTCAAGGAGTTGGGCATAAGACGCATCGCGGTTCCGTCTGCGGGAAACGCTGCATCGGCTCTGGCTGCTTACGGTGCGCTGGCAGGGGTTGAAGTATACGCTTTCATGCCCAAAGACGTGCCCGAGCTAATACTCGAAGAATGCCTCTACTTGGGAGCCAAAACCTATCTTGTCAACGGATTGATCAACGATGCTGGCGAAATCGTCCAGAGACTCGGACCGAAATATGGCTGGTTCAACATTTCCACAAACAAACAACCCTACAGAGTCGAAGGATACAAGGCAACTGCTTTTGAAATCGCAGAACAATTTGATTGGAATCCTCCGGACAGCATAGTCTTTCCGACTGGTGGAGGCGAAGGAGTGATAGGCCTCTGGAAAGGCTTCAGAGAATTAACCGAGCTAGGCTGGGTGGAGAAGATCCCCCGCCTGATAATTGTCCAAGCGGCCGGATGCGCACCGCTTGTGAAGGCATTCAACAACGATGAAATTGAAGTCAAAGAACCGTGGGAAAAGGCCGAAACGATCGCAGCTGGCCTCAAAGTTCCGTACCCTTCCGCGAGCTATTTGATATTCCGTGCCTTAAGGGAAACGAAAGGAATAGCGACGGCGGTTGAAGATGAACAAATAATCTCTTCCATGAAGACCCTTCTGAGAAAGGGGATATACGGGTGTCCAGAAGCAGCCTCCACTCTGGCAGCATTGGAAAACCTGGAAAATCAAAAAGAGTTCGGCCATGAGGAAACCATACTGCTTTACCTGACAGGTAATGCGATTAAGTACTTCGACGTAATGAAGACAGAAAGAGAGCGAGTGCCCGTGCTGGAGCGGAGCGCAGATTCACTGGACTAGACTTCACGCTTGGAGAAGCCTGTCAGAGCCTCATTCTTGCGCGCGCCAGTGTTTCTATGCAACACGTTTCTTCCCAAGTGCGGGCTTGATGGCGATGAAGAATAGACGCTGTACCTCTGTTAGTGGGACGTCTCCTTGTTGTCGCCCAAGTCCAGAATATACTGCCTTGAATCTCCAACCGGTTTTCTCGAAAATGTCAATCAGTTCGTGAAGGCTCCAAAGACGAGTGTCGATTGTGACTTGCTTTTCTAGGACGAAGTTCTTGTCATCTTTTTGACCTAAATAGGTCCAAGTGGTTCCTGTACGTGAAGTTTTTGCATCAAATGTCCTGTCTTCCAAGACTATCAGATTCTCATAGCGAGAAAATCCACGCGGCTGAAAGTTCCTAACAATCCAATCTCTATTCATGATCTCCAAGGCAAAGAACCCTTTGGACCGGACAAGACTGCAACACTGACGTAGAATGTCAGCATTAGTCTTATCATCATAAAATCCAAAAGAAGTGAAGAGATTAATGACACCATCGAATTTCTCTCTGGCAAGCACTGCACCGATCCTGCGCATGTCAGCCACTTTGAAGCGCACTTTGTCAGTGACTTGCTGACTTTTGGCACTTTTTTTGGCGATTTGGATGTAGTAGGGCGACAGGTCCGTTCCTAGAACACTTATGCCTCTTTTTCCAAGCTCGATTGAATGTCTACCGATGCCGCAGTTTAGGTCCAAGATTCTTCGAGGCTTGAATCCCTCCTCACCAAGATATTTCAGAAAAAGGTCAACCTCGTCGCCTGCAATCGAAAGGCGTTCTTCTAGGGCTTTGACAAAGAGTTCAGGATGATTCACGAAAAGATCTTCTGTCCAATGAGACACCAATTTCTTCCCCAAACACTAGTAGAATACTTCCTGACGTATTTCAAAATTGTCTCTCTTCATCTGATTTTTCGCGTCTGCAGGAAATTGTGTTATGCCACAAAGGCAACTAATTGTCAGGTCTGCTCCCGCAAAACCGCGCGCGCTAAGTCGGAGGAGCTAGAAATAGCCTACATTGTCCGCGGACAGAAGAACATCATCAACAGAATGAAATCACTAATCGAAACAGCACGGAATGAAGTAACAGTTTTCATTTCACACCCAGAAGTCCTTAAAGGGCTCAAGGAAGTGTTGGTAGATGCAAAAAGAAAGACGCAGAGTTAGATTAAACATCGCCCTGACCCAAGAAGTTTTCGAAAAGGAAGACTGTTCAGACCTTGGTGAAATACGCTTGCTGGGCTGTTCGGTCGACTCGCTCGGAATGCTCCTCTCGGACATGAAAACACTCCTAACAGTGTCAGACTGGATGGACGGAGCTGCTCTGTTGACACAAGATCAAAACCTGATTAGAGTCTCCAAAGACCACTTCGACAGCCCTTCGTGCTGCACCACAGTGCGCACAAGCAAAAAGCGAGAAAGCTAGCACGCACTCTAGCACACGAGAAAGTGAAAAGATCGCAAGTCTGATCGTAGTGCCGAGGGCTAGCTTTACGCCAGCGTTTAAACCATCGTTTGATACGACCTGCGGATCTGGGTTTTTAATGTGTAAACCTCAAGTTCTTTGTTGCACTAATTCAACGTATGATGAAAGAATACAACATTAACCAAACACGATTGAGCGTATTTGGTCGTTGTATCTAGATAGTTTTGCCAATATATGTGAAAAGGTGAACAGATAATTTTAAGTAGTTTGCCAAACTATAATAAAAGGTGAACTAGTAATGCCAGAATACTTGACGGAATTTATCGAAAAATTAAGAGCCTTGGAAGGAAGTTTGGTCAGGGTCAGGTCTATAAGAGGCATCGAGCCGAATGCTAAGGAATACTTAAGCAAATCATCCAAAGAAGGTTTAATTGAAAGAGTCAAATGGGGTTGGTACTGGGTTCCAACTCAAATTAGAGATGTCTGGGACTTTCTAGAGAAAGACAAGAACTTTAAGGTAATTTCAGCTCAGACCGCTGCGTCTTTCTGGAATAATGACTTTGTTCACAGAGATGTCTACGTGTTAAGAGTCAAAGACAAGTCTTATGGAAAGGCATTGAAAGAATTCGCAAAGAAAAAAGGTTGGACCTTTGAAGTAGAATACTCAAGAGACCCGTCCAAAATCAAATACAGAAAGATCGGAAACTTGTTCGTCGAAGACATTGAAGAAAACGTGATTGAGTGTTTGCAGAACTGGGCTTTCACAGATGCTTTCGCAACTTTGTATGAGAACAGAGACAGAATCAATCTGGATAGATTGTACAAGGAGTCTTATTGGAAGAGAATCTCCAAAACAAACGTAAGGGTCAGACAAGTCTTGGAGTATGGTTTTCATCAGATTGGTGAATTAAATGGCGTGGAATTTCCGCATAGAGAAACCAAATTGGAAGATGCCTTTGTAAAAAGAGAAATCGACGAAGCAATAGAGAAGGTTGTTGAGCTTGGTTAAGCACTCCGAAATAATGAGCTTGAGAGAAGAAGAAATCAGCAGAATAATCGGGCAGTTGTCAAAGCAGACTGGCGGATTTGAAGATCCGAAAATGGTCATGATTGGCGGCTATGCTCTAAGAGCGTTCACATCACTCTCACGATATACAAGAGATTGCGATTTTGTTCTAAAGAAGTCTGAAGGTTGGAACCTAGACAGAATACAGAAGTTGCTACCAAAGGATTTGAGCACAGAGGTTTTTGAGAAAAGGAACACTTACGGCTTTTTGAGGTGTATCAAACTGCTAAGGATTGACGGCAGTAACGCAAAGATTTCAATCGATTTCATGGAAGGGGAAGTGAGAGGAAGGACCGAGGAGCAGATATTCTCAGTAACTGAGGAATTCTTGCAGAAAGCTAAGAAAGTGAAGATTTCTATTGCCGAAAAAGAAGTGGAGATTTTCGTTCCTGATTATGCTGACTATTTGCTCATGAAGATCATGTCTGCTAGACCAAGCGACATAAGAGACATAGCTGCGTTAGTTTGGAAAAACGGCATTCCAGGCGATCTGAAGGAAAGAGCAAAGAAAGCACTAGCCCGCTCAGAGATATTGGAGAAGAACATGCAGTTAATCATAGACGACGTTTCAGACAAGAGGTTTTTGGATTCTTGGAAAGGAACATTTGTCACGAGTGAATTTACGGAGAGGACAAAAGAGCAGGTTCTGAAAGAGCTGAAGAAACTATCCTGACTTGTCTAAAATTCACCAGCTTGAAGTTACCAAGTAATGCGCACAAATAACGCTCAATTTATGCCTAAGTAGCTAAAATAAGCTCAAAATAACCTTCAAAGTGCCGAGGGCCGGGTTTGAACCGGCGACAACTCGGTCTTCAGCTTCGCCCTCAAGTACAAAAGTACTGAGTCGAGCGCTCTCCCAGGCTGAGCTACCTCGGCAACGCCAGCAGTTCAAAAGAAAGACACATGTCCTTTTAAGTTTTCTCAACCGACAGCGGAGAAAGGAGAGGTGCAAGTCGTTTTCTCCAATTTCAGCGAAGGGAAAAGGAGAAAGGAGCTAACGTGTAACCTTCCTGACTTGCACCTCTAATTCAATTATGGGATTATAAAACCTTAAAAACTTTATGACACATTGTTTCACAAGACAGTCTAGAATGCTAAATTTACGGGCAAAGACGCAGCCATGAACGCCAGATGAGAAGTCAGAACGGCAGAAGATGAGTTAAGGCGTAGCCAAGAACTGCAAACATCAAGAAGCATAAAACCATCAACACCTTGTCAACTTTCTGTTCCTCTTCAAAATCCCTGCGATTCCTAGAGCTGTTCAACTTGGCTCACGCTGTTTGTGGTTAGGAAACGCTAAGGAAAGGTTTTATGAAGCCGAGATACATATTTCAAATTCTGCAATGGAAACAAATGAAGAAAACAATGCAGACATGGAGGACAAGGGCTCGTGGTCCAGTTGGTTAACCCATAGTTGAGGCCAAAAGACGTCGCCCTCACACGACAAATATGTCGGAGGAAGCGGCGAAGATCCCCGGTTCGAATCCGGGCGGGCCCACCAACTGTTTTCGTGTTGTACTTGTAAACAAGAATGTTTATTACATATTAATATTCAAGATATACGTCAACGGTGAAAGAATGCTGGAAGACGAAGACATAGATACATCGGAAATCGACGAGACGGACTGCCCATCACGTCCTAGCCAGACAAGCTTCACATGCGCAGAGTGCAAAACTTCGTTCCCCAGACCACTTCTGGCAACGATTTCAAGCAGCGGCCAAACCCAAACCTACTACGCATGCCCCAGGTGCATGACAAAAGTCCATTACATCAAAACGTTGGAGAAGGAAGAAGAGGAAGAATGCGCAACTTCAATCCCGAAGCCGAGAAAAGGTGCTCCAGTACCTGACACCGACACGAAGTGCCAACATTTCTTTGGATACCTGAACAAGCGAACGAAGGAAGACCCATTTCCTGAAGAATGCCTGACATGCGCCAAAATGGTCGACTGCCTATTTCACTAAACCAAGCTTGAGCCATTCACCCCGCCCGCCAAAGAATAAATACTCTGCAAAACGTTAGTCCTTACCGGTTGTCAACGCTTGCTCCCAATCAAGGACCTCAACAGAACTCTAACCACGCCTCATGTCAATCGTCTGCTACTGATCACAAATATCACCATTTTCACCGTCTATTGGCTCTCAACCCAAGGCATCCTTTTCAGCAACCAGCTCTCAGGCTATTTTGAACGTAACTTCGTGATGGTCCCAGATGAAATAATCCACGGACAACAACTGTACACGCTTCTGACGTCGATGTTCATGCACGCAGGGTGGCTTCACCTGCTAGGAAACATGCTCTACCTCTTCATCTTTGGAGACAACATCGAAGACGTCTTCGGCCATCCAGGCTACCTAGCATTCTACCTTGTCAGCGGCTTGGCAGCAGCCACCACACAAATACTAGCCATGCTGTTCGCGCCAACCATAAGCAGCCTAACCGGAATCCAGATGTCTTCAGACCTGACCATTGGAGTTCTAGGCGCTTCCGGCGCGATCTCCGGAGTCTTGGGCGCCTACGTAGTTCTGTATCCGAAGGCACAGATCCTAACCATAGTCCTATACGTGATACTGCCGATACCGGCAATACTCTTCCTAGGCTTCTGGTTCGTGATGCAATGGCTCTACGTAGCCTTCGGCCTGTCAGAAGGAGTCGCCTACTTCGCCCACATAGGCGGCTTCATAACCGGAATGATCTTAGCCCTGGCACTCGGACTCAAAAGGAAAAAAGCATTGAAAGCACGCTTTCGGCTTTGACTGACAAGTTTTGGGGTCTGCCCGTCATAAGTTCTTCATCTCATGAATCAGACTGGGACGGCGACATCATCCCCCACATTGTAGCAGCGTCCCAGACAAATAAAGCGTTTGCAACATTGTGGTATATGAAGAAAGAAGCTTATGCTGAATCAACTATTCACGCTGTTGGAAAAAGACTAGAGTATCTAGCAAAGAATGTTCTGCTATGTGAGCCAGAGATTGTCAAGGGTTTTGTTGCTCAGAAAGATTGTTCTAACGCTTTCAAAGAGACTCTTGTTGAAGCTTACGACTTGTATTGCAGAGCTAACAATGTTGTCTGGAAGAAGCCGTTTTATGAGCGATATGACAAGATGCCCAAAATCCCAACTGAAGAAAAGCTGAACATGATTGTCGCTAGAGCTTCTAAATGCTTTGCTTTGATTCTCTCAATGATGAAAGACTTGGGAACCAGACCGATAGAGTTGACTTGGTTGAAAGTGAAAGATGTGGACTTGGAAACTGGTATAGTCACGATTACGAGTGCAAAGCACTGCATAGGAAGAACGCTGAGACTTAAAGCTCAGACTCTGATCATGTTGAAAGCACACGTCTTGAAAAGAAGGCTGAGTCAAAACGATAGGCTATTTGCCATTGACTCTAGCTCTATTTCAGAAGGCTATAGAAGAGTGCGTAACAGGTTAGCTGAGAATCTCGGCGACATGAGCCTGAAATCTATAAGACTGTATGATTTTAGACATTTCAAAGCTTCAATGGAATATCACAAAACGAAAGACTTGTTGCATGTCAAGCGACTTCTCGGACACAAAGACTTGAGAACGACTCTGAGATATACACAGCTAATTGAAATTGAAGGAGACGAGTTTCACTCTGCAACAGCAAAAACTGTTGAAGAAGCTAAAGCTTTGATAGAGCAGGGCTTTGACTATGTCTGCGACATCGACGCTGTGAAACTTTTCAGAAAGCGAAAGTGAGCTTTCAAGTTCTCTCTTTTCTTCTTTTGTAGACTATTACTGCTAGTAGTGTTGCTGTCATGAATAGTGGTAGAATGAGGAATGATGGAAACTCCGGTACTATCTTAACGTATCCAATGTGAGTGTAGGTGAAGTATAGGAAAGCATGTGTAATGTTCAACACAGGCATTTCATTTGGAGTCAAAGTCTTGTTGTTGACGAATATGACGTAAGGACCATCCATGAACGCTCTGGGAATCACAATTCTGCAGAAACCAGTTGTATCCTTCGATCCCAGAGCATTGTAGTACAGTGCCAATTGCCTTGTGCCATTGAGAAACATACTGTAGCCTGAGACGAAGTCTAGAATGGTAGAATTGGAGACAAGGTCCACTTCATGACCAGTGAAGGTGTTGAAACTATAAAATATGCCCATCAAGGGATAATTGTCTGTGTTGTCTGCATCAATAATGTATGGTGTCTCGCCTATGCCATCTTGGTCAGAGTCGTGACCATTGTAGTCACTCCAATAGTTGCCTTCGAAACAATTATCCCAAGCATTGTCCAGTGATGTGTCGAATATGTAAGCTTGATGAATGTTGTTGACAAGGTTGTTATGATAAATGCGATTCCCATTGGATCTGGCTAGGTATAAGCCATATTCACAGTTCTTGATATTGTTCCCAATGATGAGGGTTTCGTTACAGCTGTACAGCACCAACCCTAGTTGAGTGCGATTGAAGTTATTGATGTCATTGCCAATAAACGAGTTTCCTACAGAATCCGCTGCAGCCACGACGTGCAAAAATGAGACAGTACAGTTCAGGATAATGTTGTTTGAGAAGATGTTGAAAAATGAGTCATCCATCCATATCGCTTCTGCGTTGTTAGCCATGTTGTTATCATGCACGTAGTTTCCGTCAGACAGAACCAGATTAATGGCTTCAGAGTTGTTACGTGTAAGATTGTTCTGTCCAATAGTGTTATTGTGGGACTTGTACAGAACAATCCCGTGATATTGATTGTCTACAATTTGATTGGCGTTGACAGTGCTGTTATTAGATGAGAGCAATTCAATGCCATAGGTGCTCTCTTTCACTATGTTGTCTGTGACAGTGGTGAAGTTTGCGCAGTCCAGACAGATACCTGAGGTGGGATAATGGGGTCCACTATTTTTTACTGTGAATCGTGTCAGAATTACTCTGTTTGCAGTGATGTTTACTGCGGTGCCTTTTTTTCCTCCTTCAACTATTGTCGTCTCCCTGTTTCCTCCGGCTAGAGACAACGACTTGTTCACAACAACATTCTCATAGTATATTCCTTCATCAACAAAAATCGTGTGTCCATCCAGAGTCTCATTGGCATTTATTGCTTCCTGTATCGTCGCATAGTTCAAACCGGTGTCGATGTTGTGAACTGGATAGTCATTTAGAGCCTTCACTTCTCGTGGATCAAGTCGTGCAGACAGAAAGCAGAATAGCAGAATTGTCACAATTAGAATGAGAGAAGGTTTTCCAGCCACACTTTATCATCATAATACTAAGCGTTTCAGATTCTTATGAATTGCGGAAGAATCCTCGATTCAAGTCAAAACAGGGATTTTCCCCTATACTATATTATATGGGGTTTTCCGCGTTTTGAAATGTTCATGTAGCAACGCTGCTTTTTCTAGACCACGCTCTCATCTTCTTCTTCCGTCTGTTTCATGCCGATTTCTCTCACTTTTGCAAGCCCTTCTATCAACGCCAACTCTAGTTCTATGACAGACACTTTTCCATATTCATCCACCATTCCTTGAATAGTTTTCAAAACTTCTTGCTTCATTTTCTCCATTCGCTCTAAGTTCAGTTCCACAGTCATAGTCGCCAATGTTTCACCCCCTCCCGCTAGCTTTGATTCTCTCTGCACGCTTGTCTTTATCTGTTTTTAGCCGCGCGCGCTCATCAGACCTGTGTCTGAGATATGAAGAAAAACACTAATACTCTGTAACGGCAAATTGAAAGACATGAATATCGAGGAAGTCAGCAAGAAGATTTACCAGTTACAGAAAGAAAGGGTTACAGAGTTGGGCGCTGAACTAACACCTGAGCTAATATTCTTCCACCTTTCAGAGGAAATTGGTGAAATAGCTCGACAACTTGTGAACAGAACACTTCCAATCAGAAAATATGAAGAAAGGAACTTGAAAGAAGAGATTACGCAAGCGATACTGGACTTACTTGTTCTTTCCGAAGTTTTCGACGTCGACTTATCCGAAGCTCTTGCTAGAAAGATCGATGAAATGGCGAGAAGACGCAAAATCCCAAGTCAACCTTCGCGCGAAAACCGATGATGGACAGAGGGCACCTCTGTATGCTGCTAGATAACTGTTCACTTGGGTAGCCACCAATCTTGAAGGCTCATCCAACTGACAAAATGGACATTCGCCAAGGACCCGTGTAAAGGACCGCACTTTCACCTCATCACAGCCACCCTCACAGCAACCTTCAACATAGAGGCAACATGGTTGGCTGAAAAAATACGGGGGGGCTACGAACGTTGTGGCCTCATCCACCTTACAACGTTCTCATACAGCACGGGCCCGCAGCAAAACAGACCATTCCGACCTTCAAGAAACGATCAAACAGGCAACTAATAAAACAAGATTAAGTAAAGGTTATGAGTCATAAGACCTGAACTAAGGAGTAAAATCACAGGGCGTGTTGAACTTGCAGGAATACGATGTCATAGTCGTGGGCGCCGGAACAGCAGGATGCCTGGCGGCAAAAACCACAGCAGAAGCCGGCCTCAAAGTCTGCCTCGTCGAGAGGAAGAAAAAGGAGGAGATCGGAGAAAAAATCTGCGGCGACGCGCTCGGAGAACACCACCTCAAAACCCTGGGCTTGGAGAAACCACAGGGCGGCGAACTGGAAAAAAGAATCGAAGGCATCAAGATCCATTCACCCGACCTCAACACAGTCTTCACCGTCGAGCACGAAGATTTTGTGGGCCACCTACTGAACCGACGCCTCTTCGGCCAATGGTTACTGAGAAAAGCAATCAACGAAGGCGCAGAACTCCTGGATTCAATGCAATGTTTAAAGCCGACCGTTGAAAAGGGCTTCGCAACCGGAATCTTGGCCAAGAACATGAAAACCGGCGATGACATCCGGTTGACAGGCAACGTCGTTTTGGATGCAAGCGGATTCTTGGCTGCGGTCCGACGGAAGCTTCCCAGCGGATTCGGCATTCAAAACGAAGTACCAAATGAAGATGTTGAGGCCTGCTACCGTGAGATCCGACAACTCAAACAGGAATCCACAGACTCAAAATACTGCGAGATCTATCTCAACCAAAAGGTAACCCCCGGCGGCTACACGTGGATTTTCCCGAAGAACGGGGCAAGAGTGAACGCCGGTCTGGGAATCTGCATGAGGAACAAGTTTCCAAACCCCAAGAAACAATTCTACAAACACATCCTGACCAAGCCACTCTTCGAAGGCTCCCTGCTTCTGAACGGCGGCGCATGGTACGACCCAACACGCAGACCACTGGAAAACATGGTCGGAAACGGCGTGGCAATACTCGGCGACGCGGCATGCCTAGTCAACCCAATTCACGGAGGCGGAATAGGACCGTCAATGCTGAGCGGCTATCTTGCTGGCAAGGTAGTCGTTGAAGCTCTGGAAAAAGGCGATGTCAGCCAAGAATCTTTATGGTCCTACAATTGCATGTACAACGAGAAGTATGGAAGAAAGCAAGCCGGACTGGACGTCTTTCGGATGCTACTTCTAACAAGCCGAGATGTAGATCTGAACTTCGGAATGAACTGTCATCTTCTGACAGAGGAAGACGTCTTGAAGGCCGGTATGGGCGACGATTTCCACCTGAACATCACAGAAACTGCAAGACGCGTTTTCAGAGGAATGAAGAGAGTGCGGTTCCTGAACAGGCTTCGCCTTACAGTCAACATGATGAGAGAGGTCAAGGCTCACTACAGAAAATATCCTGCAACTCCCAAGGGCTTTGAGACCTGGCAGAAGCGCACGCTTGCCTTGTTCAAGGAAGCCGCGTCAAAAATAACCGATCAGACTTGCACTGGCAGCTGATCTACTGCGATCAAAGAAACCGCGAGGAAGATCGTTTTGCGCGTTGCAGTCTTGGCTACGGGTGGAAAAGACTCTGTTCTTGCATTTCATGAAGCCCTGAATGAAGGCCACGAAATAGCTTACTTAGTAACCATGATTCCCCTGAGAGAAGACAGTTGGATGTTCCATTACCCGAACATCCGCTTGGTAGACCTTTTCTCAGAAGCCGTCGAAATTCCGATCGTAAAATCCGAAACCTCGGGAGTCAAGGAAGAGGAAGTGGAAGACCTCAAACGTCTGGTTGGCAAGCTTGACGTGAACGGTTTGGTCTCAGGAGCAATAGCTTCAGAGTACCAGAAAACGAGAGTAGACAAAATCTGCGCGCAACTGGGGCTTCAGTGTATAACGCCACTTTGGCACGTGGATCCCTTGGAGATCTTGAGGAAAATACTGGATCTACGATTTGAAGTCATCATAACCGGAGTCTTTGCCCTGGGTTTTGACAGCGGATGGCTTGGAAAGAAAATTGACATGGAAACTGTCAACGCGTTGATGGAGCTTAACAGGCAGTTTGGAGTTTCGCTTGTTGGTGAAGGCGGAGAGTACGAAACACTCGTGTTGAACGCACCGTTCTTCAAGAAAAGGATAAAGATCATCAACGCGGAAAAAGTTTGGAAGAATCAGAGCGGCACTTTCTTGATCACACACGCAGAGCTCGAAAACAAGTGAGAATCCGGAAAGGTTTATCTTGCTGCCTGAGGCTATGATTCAGAACTATTGGCGGATGAATGTCCGCAGGGATGTGGCCACAAGGGCTGAACCATAAACAAGCGACATGAGGTGAAAAAATGGCGTACAAGTACATTGCCGAGGCATGGGCGAAACCTGAGAAGTCTTACGTAGATGAATTGATGCGTCAGAGGCGGATAGAGTGGCGCAGGCAATCGGTGATAACTCGCATAGACAAGCCGACACGACTTGACAGGGCGAGAAAGCTGGGTTACAAAGCCAAACAGGGCTTCGTAATGGTCCGTGTCCGCGTGAGAAGAAGTGGAATGAGAAAAGTGCGACCGAAGGCTGGCAGAAGACCCAAGCGGATGGGTGTTGAGAAGTTCAAGCTGTCCAAAAGCATGAGGCTGATCGCTGAGGAAAGAGTTGCGAGAAAGTTTCCGAACCTTCAGGTTTTAAACTCCTACTGGGTTGGTGAAGACGGCATTTCAAAATGGTTCGAAGTGATAATGGTTGATCCTCACCATCCAGTCATAAAGAGCGACGAAAACATCAACTGGATAAGTCAAAAACAGCATAACAGAAGAGTCTTCAGAAGCTTGACGAGCGCGGGCAAGAAAGTGAGAGGGCTGAGAAGGAGAGGGCGTGGAGCAGAGAGGTTCAGGCCGAGCTTGAAAAAGGGCGTAGGAGAAGACTAGGTTTCATGATGAAAATGAGATCGAAAGTGTTCAAGCAAGACGGAAAACAGAGGTGCGGGAAGGGCTTCAGCGTGGGCGAGCTTCGAAAGGCAGGGCTGAGCTTAAACGACGCTGTGAAGTTCCACGTTCCGGTAGATGCCAGAAGAAAGACAGCTCACGAGGAAAATGCTGAGGCTGTAAAGGCGTTTTTGGAAAAAAGGAAGGCTGCTCTGAAACCTAAGAAACCTAAGAAAGCTAAGAAACCTAAGGGAAAGTCTAAAAGTTAAATCCGCCCATAATGAAAACACGTGGTGCGGTTTTGTCCTCCGGTATTCCAATTCTGTACATCGACATTCGAGTCTTTGCCCACGCCACCGAGGATTTGGACAGGGTTTTGACTGCGGTGCGCAACATCTTACCAGTCGAATCGGTCGGCACTGTCGTTTTCAAGAAAGCCAGTTTGACCGGTCACCATGGGAATCCTATAGTGTTGTTCGAGACAAGGATCAAAGATAGGAGAGTGGCACAGGCCGTTTTTGAGAAGCTGTCTGCAGGTTTGAGTCTATCAGACAAGGAATTCCTGGGCAATGAGATCATGCAGCACGTGGAGAAGGGGAACCTGTACATTCGGCTTGACAAGCAGTCTGCCTTTCTGGACGAGTTGAGGCTGAGTTCCTCGGATCCAATCCATCTGAGGATACACTTCAAGAAGCATCGTTTCGAGGAGATATTGGACATCTGCAGGAGATTTGGGTTGTTGCCATGAGAAGGACCTACGCAGACTTGCATCTGTGCGCAGATTCTGACGATTCAGAACGCGTTTCGTCCGCAATAGGCAAGGCATCGAGGCTAGGTTACGGTTTGGTTGGCGTGCCTTTTCCCACAAAGTGCGCTGGTGCACAGTTTGACAGAGTGCGGAAGATCTGCGAAGAAGCCGGAATGGAGCTTGCGTCTCGGGTTGATCTTAGACCTAGGACGCCCGAAGAGCTGATAAACGGCCTGAGAAAGTTCAGGCGTAGGCTCGACATCGTCGCCGTGTTATGTGAGTCGAAGAGTGTCGCGAGGCAGGCGGCAAGGGATCGACGCGTGGACCTCTTGAACTTTCCTCAGGTTGATTTTCGGAGAAGGTTCTTTGATGCGGCAGAGGCGGAGTTGGCATCGAGCAGTCTGGCCGCTTTCGAGATAGACGTGAAACCACTGCTAGTTCTTGAGGGAGCGGCACGAATCAGGCTTCTCTCGAGTCTGCGGAGAGAGGTGGCGACCGCCAGGGAGTTTCACGTTCCAATCGTGGTTTCGAGCGGAGTGTCAGACGAGCTACTGATGCGGAAGCCGCCGGAGCTTGCGGCTCTGACGTCGCTTTTCAACTTGGATGGGACTTCTGCCAGAGACGCGGTTTCCAAGAATCCTGTGGCGATCGTAAAGAGGAATCGTGAGAAGCTTGGCTCGGGGTTTGTGGCGCCTGGGATTCGTGTTGTACGACGGGGGAAGGATTGTTGAAGAGGGTGAAGCGGAGATACCTGGCGTTAGCCATAGAGTCTTCCGAGATGATCCGTGCAGACGAGTTCGTCGATGCTGTTTGGGGGGCTGTCTCAAAGATGTTTGGGGAGTGTGGTGCGAGTCAGACGAGCCTGAGCCTGATCAGTTTTGATGAGCAGAAGAGCTTTGCTGTCATGCGCGCGGCTCATACGGCCATTGAGATGGTGAGGGCGGCGTTGGCGACGATGACGAAAATCGGTAACAAGCCCACGGCTGTCCATGTCTTGAGAGTTTCGGGGACGATCAAGGCCCTGTATCGCAAAACGAAACCGTAATTGCAGCACACGATTGTTCCGACACAAGGGCACTAGAAGCATGACGGGCATGAAACGAAGATGCGCGGTCCTTTTGCTACGGGCCCGTGCAAGAGCCCGCACTTTTGTCTCATTTCAACCTCCAGTCCGACAACCCTCAACATACGAGCAACATGGCGTGCTAAAAAAATACGGGGGGGGTACCAATTATAAAGCCTACCCTACCCTTTATCAGTAACATTCAGCAAGGGCCCTCTCGGAACGAGATCTTACCACATAGCAAAGAACGTGAGTCCTCTCGCTTTCCAATTCGCCTTCGCCGGAGGCACGTGCTGCTCATTCACGCTTTCTGCCGATCCTCGCGTGTATCAGTAATACATATTAGTGATTCATAATTGTTATTATATTCTAGCCCAACCATGGAAAACAAGTGAAAAGAAAACAAAAGGTGTGTTCGAGGAATGATGAAAAAACCGGCTGTCAAGAAAAGCCCGGCTTACACGATCGATCTGACGAAGATCGACGGAGACGGAGCCTTCCCATGCCCCAAGTGCGCAAGCGTGATATCGCCAGACGATGAGACAGAAGAAACCTACCATATCGTCGAAACCAAAGTCAAGAACGACGACCTTGAAGAACTGATCTTGTCATGCAAAAAGTGCGGAACTACCATCAAGCTCGTGGGCTTTCTGTCCCAACCTGAAACCTGAGCTTCCTATTGATCGTTCCGATCTACCTTTCTTGCTCAAGTCGTCTACTCAACGCCACGAAAACCAACCATACTATTATGCCGTAGAAGACACCGTTGAACACGGCGCTAAGGTATGCAGAGTAGCCATTTATCACCTTTCCTATTGAAACAGAAATAAAGTTTCCCGGAAACATCGGACAAGGAACGAGTATGGTTGCAATCGTGAACATCAGGAAGAATATTATGAGGATGGGCATCCCTCTCAACGTTGTCTGCCTCCGCCGAAGGTTCAAGTGTTCCGTTTCTGTCTGCTACAATGGACAGGTATCGTAATATTTAATAAACCTTGTTGTTTACCCGCTCAACAACGATACAATTCTCAGAAACTAGAGGACAGGCAGAGACGGGATTATACAAAGAACAAAAATACCTATCAGAACTATCGACAGCGCCTTCCTTCCCGCAGAGAGGCCAGAAACATCATCCAATGGACCAGGATGCCTGTACATAGATAAAAAGAATACAAGAATGGCCATGGGATAGAACCCCTCAATCACAAGGTAAACGATCGACAAGAAGGTGAGAACGTATCGTAGCTTTTCGCCAACTGTTGACCGTGCCACATGGCCACCATCAAGCATTGCAGCCGGCAGCAGATTCAGCATCGTAACCAGTATTCCCACCCAACCGGCAAACGCAACCGGATGCAAAAGCAAAACGCCGCCGGGCGGAGGTATTGGAATCATGTTCAAAACGAGCAGAAAACGCTCAAGAAGAATCCACAAGACCGGCACTCCTATAGCCGTCGCTTCGACCGGAGGCGAAGGCACCAAGAGCATCAGGCCTACAGCACTTACGATCGTAGCCATGACAAAACCTGCAACCGGTCCAGTTGCTCCAATGTCGAACAACGCGTCCCTGTTCGGAGGAAGAGATTTTTGCATTATCACCGCTCCAAACGTGCCGAACGGCGGCGGCCCTGGAATGAAGTAAGGCGAAGTCGCCGCCATCCCTTTTCTCTTTGCAGTCAACTTGTGACCCATCTCGTGAGTGCCAAGCACCGCGAGCATAGCCACCGTGAACGTGACTCCGCCCACCACAGGGTCGACGATGCCGGGCGTAAGCAAATACCCCGCGACAAAGGTTGTAACAACAGTCGCGAAGAACAAGATCCAGTTTATCGCAATGTTGCTAGGTTTTACTGGGATGCCCGGAACAACTCTCAAGACTATTTTCCCATCGACTCTTCTCAGAAAGGCGGTCAATCTCATCGAATCCAAACCTTTCAAGACATTCAGAAAGGCTTGTTTCGTTTCCTGCCGTTCGGCCAAATAGTAGGTAGGAACGTTACGTTCTATCAACGCTTCTTGAACTTGAAATTCCGATGAGACCAGTCTCGTTATCTGCTCAAAATCGGCCTGCGCAACAGGAGTTCTTGAGATGTCGTTCGGCGTTTCATTCATGTTAATCCTTTTTCGCCTCATTGGAGCAATTCGATACAGAAAAGTCTGTTGGGGTAATTCTCAAGAAACCCTTGTAGAACAGGAGGTCTAGTTCTCTGCCCCAGCGAAATATTGGGTCTACTTGGATTTCCTTGGCACGGTCTTCAAAATATAAAGGAGAAAACTGAATATCTCATTTTTCGTCAGTTTCGATTTTCCCTTTTTCCTGTTCGTGAACGTTATAGGAGTTTCCGCGACTCTTGCACGATGGAGGCGTGCCTGCCTTAAAGTCTCTATTTGAATTTCATAGGTTTGGCTGTGAAGTTTCGGCAACACCTTTTGTACGTACTGTCTCGAATAGCATCTAAACCCGCTCGTGAAATCGTTTATCGGAAGGGCCACAAGTTTTGCCGTTATTTTATTTGCGACTTTGCTCGTTATCAGCCGCCTCAGGTCCCAACCCTTGACTTTTCCATCCCTGCAGTATCTACTTCCAATCACGACATCGTTGCCTCTTTCCGCCTGCTGCAGCAACCTTGGGATGTCCTGAGGATCGTGCGAATAATCAGCATCCATCGTAACCATGTAGTCAGGAGGGCTTGGACGAGACAAAATGAATCTAAAGCAGTCTGTGATTGCGGTCCCAAGTCCCGCCTTATATGGTCTGCTCAGCAAAACTATGTTCGAATAGTTCTCCTGAAGTTTCCTAACAAGGTTTCCGGTCTCATCAGGACTTGAATCGTCTATGACGACTATCGTAGGATCGATGCCCAGATTCTCAATCGTCAGTATTAAATGCTCGATGTTCCCCGCTTCACAGTAGGTTGGCAAGATTACTGCCACATGGGAGACAGCTTTGTCGCAGATCTCAGTAGCATTCACTGTTTGCATCAGCCTTAAACAATAATGCTTAGTGTTGTTGATCATTGTGTATATGAAACTTTCGCAAAACTTTGCACGAAAATGTTTGAGGAAAGAGTCTGAGTTGAGGCTTATTTCAACCAAGACTGAAAACATCGTTGACCCATTTGACCAATTTATTCCAGGAGGGCTTGTTGACCCATCGAAAGTATTATAAAAATATGACGAGCTTAGTCTGTATTAATCTTGGCAGATGAAACAGATGAATTTCACCTTGGCCTGCGATATAATGATGGATCTTGAAGGATCCATTCGTCCAGCCATATATTTGGCTGATGCACTTGCTGCAAAAGGTTTCAAGGTATCGATTATGTCGCCGGTCATGTCAAGTGATGTTGAACATCATCTAACTCTGCGTAAAATGAAACCTATAAATCTGCACGCGAGACTTCTAAGCAGAAAATTCGGCCTATCGATTTTGTGGTTTGAGACATGGGGCCGTGAAGCACTTTTTAGGCTGAACTCGAGGCATGCAGACCCTAAATTACGTGCCACTATCAATTTTTCTCACACTCTTGTTGTACCTTCCACCTTTTGGTATCTTCAAGGTCCGACATCCCCAGCTTTAAGAGACATGGAGAATGAGCTTACCGCAATGTACAGATCTGCTTACAGAATTTTGAAGCCTGCGCTAGAATACACTGACAGAAAACTAACCAAGGATATGTATAGGGGATCGAGATTTGTATTGGCCAACTCGAAGTTTTGTGCGTCTCTGTACAGGGATTGGGGAATTGAAGCGTGTGATGTAATATATCCACCCATCGACTGCAAGTTGTTTCAACCCCAGGCATCGAATCCCTCAGACAGTTTTGTTCTGACCTACTTCGGCAAGGAAACGAAATTTTCGATTATTAAGGCGGTCGCTAACCTAGGGGTCAAAATCAAAGCATTCGGATCCAAAGCGCCTTTCATTCCCAGAAGCATGATCACTAACCCTAACATAGATTTCTTGGGAAGAATCCCTGTTAGCGAGCTAGTCGACATCTATTCCAATGCGCTTTTCACCTTGTTTCCTTTTACACATGAGCCCTTTGGTTATATTCCAGTCGAGAGTATGTCATGCGGCACACCTACACTAACCTACGATTCACAGGGACCTAGCGAATCTGTCATTGACGGATACACCGGTTGGCTTGCAGAAGATGACAATGAAATTGTGAGTAGCGCTGTAAGTCTTTGGAATCAAGGATACATGCAAAGCATCAGAAAAAACTGTGTAGAAGAAGCTGCCAAGTTCGACAAGAGCATTTACGTAAAGAAATGGTTAGATTTCTTACAAAAATCCGGCAGCATGGATGTTTAGGTTTTATTGCTGTTTCAATGTAACTAGTCCATCTTTTTCTTCAAGCTTTAGCATTGCCCCTCTATCCTCTTCAGGTCTCGTTCCACAAGTAGCGCGCCCACAAACGGGAAAGCCGAATGTTCCATCTATCTGATGTCCCCCAGTACTTGAATGAGTCCTGGAATCTGATAGAACGCCTGAAGAGGTGATGAGGATTTCACAGTCAGACTTGCCGTAGGACTCCGAGCTTCAATGATCGATCTAGACCATTATTGTGAATTGACCGGCCAGCGAAATGGCGGGCGATCGGCTCTTCTTTCTCAGTTCCTTTGTGGGATTCGGGTTTCTTGGCCGCTATTACTAGGATCACTCGATTAGGAACAAAAATGGTTGGAACAGTTCTACAAAGTATCGTGTCGATGGCTTTTAAGAGAGACATGGCAATAGCGCTCCTGGGCACATGTAGGAACTCGAGAATCCCGCAAGGAACGAAGAATCTCGCTATCTCTCTTGCTGTCAGAATCCCAAACTTCTTTGATTCAAGTGCGTCCTTGATCTTGCCGAGCTGTATGTTCTGGACATGTTCGGGATGAGTGATCCCGATCTTCTGTCCCAGTTGCTCAACAGGAAACGTTATGAGAAAACCCTTGCCTGAGGATGCAGTCAGACGTGAGAGAACCTCATAGGGCGAATCAAGGTGCTCTAGAACTTCACTACAAATGACCAGATCGACGCAAGAGTCTTTGATTGGGAGCATGCGGGCATCGCACAAGACGTAATCTGTGTTCTTTGTCCTGAAGGCTGCTTTAAGCGTGCTAGCGTCCAGATCGCAGCCTACATAGCTGCAATTAGGCTTGAGACCATGCAGTATTTTCGCGTAGAGCCCCTTTCCACAACCAATCTCCAGAACCGTATCAAAAGAAAAGTCCAGCTCTAGAATCGCATAAAGTGCCCGAGCTTGTCTCTCGATGAAATAGGGCTCTCCCCAGCATCCTCTATTAGACCCCGAACGTCTGAGCATGTAGCCGTATATTTTACCAACGTTCATGGAAGTAAACCTGTTCTTAGTCGACTGCGCTCTCTACCCAACCTTCTGCTTTCTTCCAAGCATATATGTCAATCGAGCCACGTTACTCTCAGGAAGACTTTCCCAGAATGTTTGACGTGACGCACGTTGCAGAATTCAGCCGCATCGCTTTTCGGACGCCGAAGTGCATACCGGTAGATCTCGATTATGATCGCGATCATTGTTTAAGTTTGAGTTGGAACCTTGTCAACTCTGGGGAGTCAAGAAAACATCAGAGAAAAATGAGGCTGAGTTGCTGAACCGGATTGAAGTCCCAGGGTTCCAACAAGCATCATGCATCCGCTTCCCCAAGCAGTTCTATTACAGCGTTGTTTCCCTTATGAGTACTGCTCGAACAGTGGTCTGGCCTCGTAACTTATCCCTATCTTCTCTCTCAACCCCCTTCGCAAAAATGGCGGCCTGGCAAAGAGGAAAGCCCAACGTGCCAATGTCTCCGACGTCTTCAAGCGCTCAAATAAGCCTTGGAGCCGGGCTACTCACTGCGAAGAAGACATGCGGTCTAACCATTCCGAACATAAAGCATGACTTGAAAACACCTCGAGAGAACGACTTAAGGGGTGTTGAGGGCTTTGCGCGAATGAAGCTTGCTGTTAGGCTTTAAGCGAGCGACGATCATCTGCTGAAAACCACTTCGATTATTTCATCTTTCTCCAATCCGAGGAACACGCCAGGATTACTTCGAGTCCATTCTTTACCATATCTGTTCATGTGATCGTAGTACCATCCTTCTGCCGGACGAGCTGACACGACCAGACCGCCACCCAGCAAAGCGTATGGGTAAGTTCCAGCTGGTTCTGTTGTGCCATCACCCACCGTTGTTATGGTCACATTACTGTATTTCGGCCTTAGCTGCTCTACCTTTATGTAGTCTAACGCAACTTCGACATTGCTGGAAGTGCACTGTCCTCTAAATTCAAGCAAGGGCAACGGACTCAAAGCAGCATCTGCGGTTGAAAAGTTCAATATGAAATCTTGCCATTCATTTACAGCTGTCCATTCGCCAGTTACGTTCCTGCTCGCCAACCAGCTATGGCGATCTGCCAAAACATCGATGTTAAACCCTGCGGTCAGATTTGACGTTTTCAATCTGAAGGTGACCGAATACTCGCCTGGAGCCATATATCTGTATGGACCGAACCATATATGAGGCTCCAAATTCGGATATACAACATCTGTCTTGCCAAGGATAATTTTGCCCGAAACACTTGAGTAATCTCTCTCTATGCGTCCCAGTTGCGTTGTTAGGTTGTTGTAGTTGAAAATACATGTCTGTGGGTAATAATATTGAAGTGGCCCGTGATATCCCCTTTTGAAAACCAATATCCCGTCACAGGAGATCAGCAGTCCATATTCCGGACTTTTCATAACCTCAATCGTGGCTTTATCAGAATAATATCCTATTATCCCCCAAGGGAAAGCTGGAGACTCCAAATCCGCCAAGACGTAATCGACGTCGTAATCCAGAGGCCACTTCAATAAGTAAGCATGCAATCGATTGGAGACGTGAGGGAAAATATCGTGAAGAGTTGCTATTGACGCGTTTCTGGGAATCGTGGCAATGATCTCGTGCAGCTTCTGAAAGTGGTCAAAGTCTCCAGCAACACTAATGCCGTAAGGCCTTACGCTTCTCGTTGTGTATGCTGAAAGCCCCGCAGGACTCATCAAAACTGCTATGAGCAGGCTTGATAGCAGCATAGTTGTGATTATTTTTCGAGACGCTCCCTTTCCATGATTTGCAGAATACAGTTTTTGGAAACCGTAGACTCCGGCGATGTATATTTGTCCTCCTATGAAGGCATAATACTGGTAGTAAGGCTGATAGTAAGGCGCGTAGTCTGTAAGCAGTGCCGCTAGGATCCATGGTAGCGGCATCACAAGTTCAAGAGGCGCGAACAATGGCAAGAAAAGCAATGGAGCCAGCAAAAGAAGTAAGAAGTAGACTTTTTCTATGGGAGTTATTAGCACAGTTATGGCTTCAACGGGGTTACGGATAATATTGACTGCGACTTCCGAAAAAGTTGCTCCCCAGTTGTCCCACCTTCCTGACGGTCCACCAGTCTTGAGGGGGTTGATCGTTTCTATCGTGCGCAATGCGACAAAGAAGGCACAGATGCTTAGTACGACAATGAGTGAAGGACCTAGAAGCCTCTTGACGAGTTTTGCCTTACTCCCTCCTAATCTACGACCCCTCCAAACCTCTCTTAGCAGGAAGTACAGCCCTAAAGAAAAGACCAGTAGTGGAGCAAACTCCAGCGTCAAAAGCTCCAATACTAGAAATGGAAATGCTCTAAGCCACTTTCCTTTTTCTATATAATAGAATGCGAAAAGGACGAAAAGTGGCGTAAAAATTTCGAGGTGAAAATCGAAGGTGTTGACGCCATGGAGAGCAGGGTTAAGCAGATAGGCAGCTGCGAAGGCTAGTCCATAAAGCTTGTTATTAAGTTTGTCTCGAGCGATCCAGTAAAGCGGCAAGGCTGCAAGCCCTAATATGAAGGATTGAAAAACTAGAAGGCTTTCTGCAGATTGATAAATGGCATATATGGGCAATAGCAGAAACAGTATCGGCGAAAAGTGGACGCCTAAGAAGTTGCCAGTAGGATTGCCAAAAGGCACTTCAAGCGTTGAATAAAGCATCTTACCAGAATTGAGCGTTGTCCAAAGAGACTGGTCTATTATGCCGAGATCCCAACCATAGGTTTTGAATGTATAGTGCATCTGAAGTGTGTAGGCTGAGAAGAATACGGTGTAGACAACGATTAGCACGAAAACAAATCTGTCTGCATCTTTTTCAAGGCGCAACACATGTGATATGAATATATCCTTTGCTCTCTTGAACATGACAACCATGTATTGGTGACCTCATTCCGCTTAAGAATTTTGGCAGTGATTCCAAATTGAATCTTATCAAGATTTGCTTCGAGCATTTAATCATTTCTGAAATCCATCTCAGCAGATAGCGTCGACAGCTCCTGCAAGAGCGGAGCTCAAAGTATTAAGCTGATTGCACATATTACACATGCATGAAGTATTCTGCAGGAGTCCTTCGGAACGCAGAACAAGTCCCGATGGAAAACGCGATAGTGTCAGTGATCGTTCCAACCTACAACTCGGCTAAGACTCTTGAAGAGTGTCTCTCATCAATCACGAACCAAGACTACCGACACATTGAGCTAGTGGTTGTGGATCGGTACAGCAAGGACGGAACGCGCAGAATAGCATCGAAGCATGGGGCAAATATTCTGCTAAAAGGTCCTGAAAGATCATTTCAGAAAAATCATGGAGCACAGAATGCGGCAGGCGAATTCCTGTATTTTGTTGACTCAGACTTTGTTCTGGAACGAGACACAATCACCAAGTGTGTCATCGCATGCCGGGATCTTGATGCTATTGTCACCATCAACTATTCTGTCGGCCGTGGGTTGTGGGGAAAATCGATAGCTCTTAAAGAGAGATTTCTAGCACATGACCCTACGATCCAAAATGTACGGTTCATCAGGAGAACTGTGTTCCTCGAAGCTGGTGGTTTTGACGGAAGCTTGGTCATAGGCGAGGATCTGGACCTCTATGCGCGCCTGCTGGAACTCAGGTATAGAGTCGGCAGTGCCGATGCAATTGAGTGGCACATCGGTGAACCCGAGACTCTGAAGGAAATTGTCAAGCGAAACTTTTACTACGGCAAAGTTGTGAGAGCCTATTTCGCGAAAAGGAAGAAATACGCCTGGAGGCAGCTTAGCCCATTCAAAATAAGTCTGTTCGGGTCGCTCGTTAAGACTGGCAGCCCTTATCTGCCGGGCTTGGCCGTTGTAGACATCATAAGATGGACTTCGTCGTTACTTGGTCTGATATGCTCCCGTCTACAGTAAAGAGTTAGGATAACAGAAAAACAAAGAAAAAAGGAATTGGGGTTTTATGGGTCGTGTATTCCGCCTTTCGTCTCGCTGTTGTGTGTCCAGAGTGTCTCGCTTATCGTGCCTAAGCATTCAACGATTGTCGGTGTTCCCGGTTTGTATCCTTCTGGGTAGCTTGTGTACGGAATCTTCACTATTATGGATGTCAAGCCAGCTGGAGCGTCTTGCAGTTGCATTATGCCATACTCGTGGAACCACTTGGTTACATAGAAGGTATCTCTGCCGTAGTCACCCCATATTAGGAATAACACCGTTCCGTTTATGTCCTTGTATGTCGAAATCGTCGCATAGCCCGTAGTGTTGCTCGAACCATAAGCCTTCTTGTTCCAGCATGTCACAGCGTCTATCTTGTTTTGCCAACTTGTGTATGGTGTGAGCCATGACTCACCATAGAAAGCCGATATGAAATCATTGCCGTAGTATGAAACCAGATTAATCAGCGGACCGCCAACGGCGATTATGTTTGAAGTAGTGATTGGCCATGTTGTGCACCAGTCATCTCGCAAGCCCACTCGTTGATCAGTTGGATTGTTGTAGTGATAGTTTGTGAACGCGTCACCCGCTCCGACCTTGTTGACAACCCAAGGCATCTGCAACTGTGGGTTAGAGCTGAACATGTCTACGCCGGCTATGCCGTATTCGACTTGCTTGTTCTTGAATGCTGCTGAAACCAGTGACAACCCTGCTGAGTCAACTGAAGCAGCGTCTCTTCCGACGATTCCCCATTCGTATCTTCCAGGAATATATTCAGTGTACAGAGGTTCGTCCCAAACATCGTTCACGAATTCAAGCCTCGCGCTGAAAGTGAAGTTCCCTGTCACATTGCTATATGTTACGGTTATGACGGTGTTAACATCGTTGTCCCAGCCATAGAAGTGAACGTCCTTGTAATCCGTGAACAATGGGCCACTCGGTGGAGTTATGTTCCACACTATCTCCAAGTACTGGATGTGGAACTGCAGGGCATAGGATGAATTCGTTTCTGTTGTCTGATTAACCGTTGGAATGATGCTCACGTTCTCGTGAGAGTCAGATCCGACTTCAAGAGTCGCCACGTCTTCCTTGAACACTTTGAATGGCTCAACCTGCCACTCCAGCGTGGGGCCAGTGTAAGTCCATGTTAGGTTCATGTCTGTCGGCCATGAAGGTTTGCTTGATACGTTCAGGATGTCAAACGTAAACTCTTCAACATCTATCTCATGGCTGACATCGAGCGGATCTGTCCAATCGTCCCCAAGAACACCATCCCAATTGATGCCCGTTGTCAAGTTCGCGGTAGTCCGATTTACTACTGTGTTGGTGAGGTTGAACGGGTCTTGATCATAGGCTGTGTCTGTTGAATACGTTATCTTGTAGTAGTGGCTCGATGTTAATCCCGTTATGTGCCCGTAGCCATCGTCGGCAACCCAGAAAGTATAGTCTTCTTGCCACCGGTTCAACAGCGTGCTCGTGTTCAAGTCTTCGACTCTCTCGGAAAACGTGCAGTATTGATCCCAATCAGCGTAGGAAACGTTCATTACAGGTCTGCGGTCCGATGTCCATGTTGGGCCGAATGTAAATTCAACCCATCTACTCGTATCCTTCTCCACAGCCTTGCTTAAGTCCCATGGGTTGAAGATTTCATCAAGTTGGTATGCCGCTTCTCTGTCGAAATTGTCCACGCCGTCTGGTCTCTCATAGTCGTCTCCGTCGTTCAAGTCCGTTACACCGTACACTGTCACTCCTCTGAAAATACTTGGTGCTTCGCTCATTTCAAACGCCCATTCGCCTATTACGAACGGCGAGTTAGGCTCTGAACTCATCTCTTCCTTGCTTTGAGTACCGTCCTTGTAAACAAGTCTTACGATGTCGCCGTCACGAGGCACGTAGCCATCAGGGAACTTTACTGTGTCGTTGTCTCGCCAGTAGGTAACGCTCTTGGGTATGTCGCTGCTGTTGATTATCTTGTGCACGTCATTGACAAAGACCATAGGATCTTCTATCCACTGCACTCCTGCGGACGTGTTCTGCGGATAAGGCGTTGGTGTGCCTTTGATGGGTGTGAAGAACTGCTGGGTCGTTGCAGTGACCTCCTGATCGTCGGTTATGGTTACCATAGACGTCAGTATCGTGTCTCTGTCGGCTTCCTCTTGAGTCGCGCCAACCCAGTGAAGAATTGGCTTAGGCCAGAATGCTGCCCATCCCACGTGTGCCAGCTCGTCATCTATGATTTGACAAACGTCGTACGTACCGTCGTAACCCTGGATCGCATTTTCATACCATGGTTGCCAGTTGTGGTCGTAGACCGTTGTGTTGCCCGTGTAGAATCTTGCATAGGATTTCGGCGGAGCGCCTGCTCCAAGATCCCATTCGCCACGGTCACCGAACTCTATCTGCATAGGTCCGAGGTTCTTTCCGACATCGATGCGCTTAACGTCTTTGTAGATTATTACCTCTTTCTTTACCTTGTTGAAATCGATCGTGAAAGTCAAGCTTACCAATGGCGTTAGGTGACCGATGCTGTCATAGATCGTGGTTTTGCATAGAGCCACGTATCTTCTCGGGCCGTCGTACAGTACTTGGATCGGATCGGTAACTGCGCCACCGCTTGTCTTCCTTCCACCTCTGATGCTGAGGTCGATGGATCCTACTGTGACGTTTTCATGCCAGTTGCCGCCTATGCCGAGCGAGTCTTGGTAGTCGCTGTAGGTTGCCAATGCCCACACGTTCTTGTACCTTCCGCCTTGAACGTATGTAATGTTGAGTATCCAACCCTCTATCCATTGCCACTCCGGTGGAGAACCACCAGGAGGAGCGAAAGGATCAATTGCATCGTATGAAAGTCCCGTCTTTGTGTTGCCATCAATCGTTTCACCGAACTGTGAGAATCCGACTGTCAAGCTATTGTTAAGATATGGATAGAGAAGGTAAGTGTCGGAGTCGAGAACGCCATCAACTGTCTTGTACCAACTCGCAGGGTCAGCTCCTTGTACAGTTTGAATGTAAAGTACAGGTCCTAGAGATGATAGTATCATTATTGTAGCGGTTAATATTGCCATTAAGGATTTTTTCATTTTCATTTCCTCATTTTACGTAGTTCTTTTTATAGTGTTAAGGTCTATATTTAAAAGGTTTTCCATTCTAGAAGAAGGAAATAGAAGAAACGTACAACTCCAAAATTTACATAATTCCATAACCTAAACCGTAAACAACTGAAAAACTTCTCCCAAAATCCGCAGTGCGACGGAAAACTTGCCGGATTTGGCATGAGAGGCTGGGATCGAGACGACAAACGCGCGTGCTAATGTGCTTTTAGAAAATAGAGTTCTAATCAATTAGGGAGAGCAACGCTGAAAGTTTTGCACACGCTTGGTCACACCAGCAGAAGCATATTGCCTCAAGGAAAAAATGGTCTTCACCGGACGCACGCCGTTTGCAGATTCTATAGGCAGAACAGATTTCCAGAAAGCTCAGACGGAGATTTGAAACTCTCACAAAAAAAAGGGTGACATGCCTATTAGACCAGCTTGTTGTCCACGCAGACCGCGGGTCGACGACAACCATTGGCCAAAAAAGGTCAGCGACCAGTTTCTGCGGTGCCGCATCATAAGGCACCTCTGAAAAGATCCTCTTCTTTTGAAATTAGCAGCTTATCGACACGGCACTTTTCGCAGAAAACGACAAAGTCGCTCAAACCTTTAAAAATGACGACAGGCCTTGCCTCCTTCCCTTGGCCCATCAGCAGTTCTGCCGCAGCAGCAATTTCATCCACGACCGCAACGTTTTTGACCTTGAGAACTTGTCCGAAAAGATCACTCTTGCCCCTGTAGTCCCTAAAAGGTTCAATTCCGGCAGCACCTATCGCGAAGTTCACCTGTCCCCGTCTGAATGGGCGACTGTAGGTGTCGCATATCACGACTGTTACGTTTTTGCCAGTGAGTCCTCTGATTCGTATCCTACATTTTTCAGCCGATTCGTCTGGGTTTTCTGGCAAGAGTGCAAAGTTTCCCTTGCCTTCAACGTTCGATTTGTCTATTCCAGCATTTATGCACACCAAACCCCGTTCGTCTCGCACCAAAAGGGCTTCACGAGAGGCCTTCAACACCTCCTTTGTTTGCCTGAGGACGAGCTCAACGAATCTAGGGTTTTTGCCAGTTTTCTTGGCAAGTTGTTTAGCTTTCTCTGAGGGAGCAACGTCTCTCAGTCTGAACACTCTTCTTTCAGCCTTTGAAAAAATCTTCTGAGCAATCACGATTATGTCTCCGTCCTCAATCTTCAAACCGTTCTTTTCGGAGGTTTCAACGATTATTCTTGCGACGTCATCCCCAGATTTTACCAGCGGAAGGCCTTCTATAGCGGTAGCAGTGTAAGTTTTCAAGAATTTCCTCCTCACCGTGTCTTAGGTTGCTCTTCGCTTTGTTAAATCTCTTGCCCAATGGGGCCTCAGTCGTACGCGCGGAAGTTCAGATTTTGAAGCTTTATTCAGGATTCATAATGCTTAAGCTACTGTCAGCCAGAGGAATAGCACAGACTCACTACAAAATGGAAGCGTGTTTATGAAGATGAAAATTATCACCTTCATCACCCTGCTGACAGTTGTGTTCAGCACTGTCAACATTGTGTACAGGACGTTGCCGGCCGTTAAGGCGACTTATGTGGAAGGCATAATTGCACAAGACACGATTTGGACTCTGGTGGACAGCCCATTCGTGGTTTCAAATGATGTCATTGTCACCTCGGATGCGACTCTGACAATAGAGCCAGGTGTTGAAGTAAGGTTTGGCGGAAATTTTTCGTTAATAGTGAATGGTGCGATTGTTGCGAAGGGCACCAGCAATAGAATGATTCACTTCACCACTAATGATCCTGAGAACCACGCATTTTGGCGGACAATTCTGTTTAATGGGTCACGGTTGTCTTCATTGACATATTGTATCGTGGAATATGGAACAAACGGAACCACGATAGACAACGGTTCCTTAGAGATGGAGTACAACGTCATAGATTCCAATCTTGAAAATGGCATCGCCATAAACAACGGTGACCTGACTGCGAAAAACAATGAAATAGTGAACAACACTGTGGGAGGCATACGAATAGCGGGGGGCAGCGTTGACGTAAGCGACAACGTCATAGAATCGAACGGAGACGGCGTTATTTTGTTAGGCGACCTGACGGCTAGAATAAACATTGAACGCAACAAGGTCTCTCTCAGCAGCCAGAGCGGAATACTTTTTGAAGCAGACTCACACGATGACACTGTTGTCTTCAACAACACGCTTTCCACAAACAATTATGGGTTGCGTGTTTCAACTAACACAACCACGTACATCACCCGCAATTACGTCACAAACAACACGATCGGAATCTACTATGAAAACGGAAACAATCACCAAGCCCACTTCAACGATATATATGACAATGAACTAGGCATGGACGTTTCGTCCAATGCCACTGTAGACGCAACACGCAACTATTGGGGGAGCGAAACCGGTCCATTACACAAAACACTGAATCCATATGCGACAGGGAATCCGGTCGGTGGCAACGGCGCCAATCTGGATTTCATCTTCTTTTTGACACGTCCATTCACGTTCGAAACAAATAACTCGCGTCCGACCGCAGTTCTGCGGACAGACGTGAGTTTGGCTGGAGTAGGCCAATCCATCACATTCGTGGGTGCTGATTCATATGACGATGGCCGAGTTGATGAATATTTCTTTGACTTCGCAGACGGAACGACAAGCGGCTGGACAACTTTGACGCTCTTCAATCATAGTTACTCTTTGATGGGAACCTATGCTGCGAGTCTAAAAGTGAGGGATGATTTCGGAAGTGAAAGCGAAAATGCTTTCGTAACGATAGACGTGACAGATCTTACGCCGCTGGAAACCTCGATAACCCTAAGCAACTATACTGTTGCTACTGGCGGCGAAATCGGAGTCAACGTCTTCGTGCCTCAAGCAATAGGCTGGACAGCAAACGTCAATCTGTTCTCGGTGAAAGGTGGAAACTTCTCATCTTCCTCGGGTCTGACAGATTTAAGTGGCGTCTTCAACACACTGTTCACTGCGCCAAATGTCACTCAGATCAAGGACATTAGAATCGTCGCGAGCGTGTCCATGACTGGATTTGCAGACGGTTCTAACTACGAGTATCTGAGAGTTCTCCCACCCCTCGAAGTTCAAGTAAGTTCTGACCCGACTGCGATTCGTTCCGCAGGAACGTCAACCATAACGGTCTATGTGTCAGATAGTTTTGACAAGCCAGTCAATGGAGTAAAACTTACATTATCTTCAAGCGATGGAAACCTGTCAGAGAGCACTGGAACAACAGACTTGGGCGGTACTGCGATATTCACTTTCTCAGGACCTATGGCACTGGTCGAAGTTAATGTCACAATAACAGTCTGGGCCTTCAAAGAAGAATATGCAGAGACCCAAGCCCAAGTAAACGTGACTATTGAACCCAAGATGCTTGTGTTAACACTAACCACCGACCGGCCTGAAATCCTCTCTGAAGCAACGTCAACAATAACAGCCCAAGTATCATACGACTCAAACCCAATTCCAAACGCGCGCGTTACGGTGCGAGGTGAAAGCGGAAGCTTTTCCTCAACAACAGGATCCACCGACAACTATGGCAACGTTACGTTTATTTTCACGGCACCGCAGGTCAATGAACAGTCAAACATCACTGTCACGGCTCTTGCTACCGCAGATGGATACGTCGAAAGCGAAACTTCCCTACAGATCACTGTCAATCCTAAAACCTTCAGCGTTAACACAATCCCGCCAATAATAAGATCGGGTGAGACGGGAATCTTGACGGTTCGCGTGACATGTAAAGAAGATGCATCTGTCGTGCCAGGAGCTACGGTTGCCTTATTGTACGAAAATGGGAATTCTGCTATTAACACAACCGATTCAGCCGGAACATGTACTTTTGTCGTTACTGCCCCCCAGCAAACAGTGCAAATGCTTAACATGACGGTCAGGGTGACTAACAACGGATACGCAGAAGGCCGAACAAGAATAGAGGTGCCTGTTGTTCAGCCAGAAGGAGGCTTGCCTCTTACAACTATCCTCTTGATTGCCATTCCCATAGTGATTGCAGTTGCAGTTGCCATGTTGATCAAGTTGAAGCTGATTGTCATTTCGGCAGAAGACTCAGAAGAGGAAACTTAGCTGATTCATGTTTCGTGAGACGTAATATTTAATAGAATGGACCCACCATTAATAATTGCACAGGAGAACGACAATGACACAGTTGCGCCTCAAAGAATCGTTGGCAAGACTGAAGACTGTAAGAATCAAATTCAACTTTAGAAAACATGAACAAGCAGCCGTTCAGCCAACTCAATCGAAGCCTGTGCCGAAAGGTTTCAAAATCGCCGAGAAATACCCGCTCTATGAACCATTTGCGCATGTCGCCATCGCACAGAACCCAAAAACCGGAGAGTACAAGTACATACTTGACGAGCTCCAGCTTGACCCACTGGAGAGAAGCGTCTATAATCGAATCCTAGAAATCTTGCTCGCAGAAATAGAATCGCCGAAAGAAGAGATCCTTGATGCCAGAAGATTCTTTGCAGAAGAAGCCAAGAAAATCGTTGACAAATACCGCATAAGCCTGGGCTGGCTGCCTGACGTCTCTTGGTACAAAATTCTCTACCATGCCGAGAGAGACCTTGTGGGTTTCGGCAAGATCGATCCGTTAATGCGGGATCCAAATATCGAAGATATTTCATGTGATGGCGTTCAGAGGTCTGTGTACATTTGGCACAGAGTCTATGAAAGCATTGAGACGAACATTGAATTCCAAAGCGATGAAGAACTCGACAACATGGTCGTTAAGCTTGTACACATGGCTGGAAAGCATGTAAGCTCAGCTTTTCCAATAGTGGACGCATCCCTGCCCGGCAAGCACAGGCTGTCAGTCTGCTATAGGCGCGAGGTCACACCGTTTGGAACGGCGTTCACTATCAGGAAGTTCCGAGAAGATCCTTATTCAATGATAGACTTGATAAACATAGGCACTTTTTCTGAAGAAATGGCGGCCTATTTATGGTTGTGTCTTGAAAATAGGGCTTCAATAATGGTCTTAGGTGGAACCGCCGCTGGAAAAACCACGGCGCTGAACGCCTTGGCCTGTTTGATTAAGCCGGGAAGCAAGATAATCACCATAGAAGAAACGGCTGAGCTGAACCTGCCTCATGAAAACTGGGTCTCACTCATTGCCAGGCAGAGCTACGGGTTAGGCGGAAACAGCATCGGTGAAGTTGCCCTCTTTGACCTGGTAAAAACCTCCATGAGACATCGCCCAGACGTGCTGATCGTAGGTGAGGTGAGAGGCCAAGAGGCCTACGTGCTCTTCCAAGCCTTGGCAACAGGCCACGGTGGAATGTGCACCATGCACGCTGAAAACCTAGACTCAGCAATAAAACGATTAACGCAAAAACCGATGGACATTGCACCAGCCTATGTTCCATTAATGAACATCGTGTTGTCGATCCAAAGAGTCCACTTAACGAAGAACAACGAGAAAAAGGTCTTCAGGCGGGTGCTAAACGTCAACGAAATTGTAGACTATGAGGATTACAGAACGACTTTCAAGTGGCGTCCTCCAAAAGACGAACATGCACCATCCTACGACAAGAGCATATTGTTGTCAGCGATTTCGGAGCGTGTAGGCTCTAGCGAGAAGGAGCTGATTGCGGAAATCGGCCGGCGCAAAGATGTGTTGCATTGGATGCGAGAGCGCAACATAAGAAGTTACAAAGATGTAGCTGCAATAATTGCAGAATATTGCTCTAGACCGAAGCAGATCTATGAAAAGGTTCTTGCAAGCGAGGAGGTTAAGGCAATTGCCGTTTCTAGAAACCCTTGAGGCATGGTCCTTCCGCCTCTTCGGTCGAACAGCTCCCTCTTTTCTAAAGTATGTTTTTGAGTTCAAGGGTTACTTGGAACGGGCAAAAATCAAGATATACCCCGAAACCTACGTTTCCTTAATGTTTTTCGCTGCCGTAGTGACAATTCCCGTATCAATTATATCTTTGGTTTTTCTGTTACTTTACGGTTTCCTGCCTATGATCTTTCTGATACCTATTCCGTTCTATGTGATCATCGGGTTTCTCTTGGTTCCTATGTCAAGAGCCAGTGAAAGGGCAAGCAACTTGGAGAGAGAAATGCCATTCGCAACGGCTTACATCAGTGTCATGGCTTCCGGAGGCATAGCGCCCTACACCAGTTTTAAACGGCTTGCAGGAGTCGGACTGATGCCTGCAATGAAAGTTGAAGCAAGAGAGATCATAAAGGACGTGGAGATTTTTGGCATTGACCCGTTGACAGCAATTCAGAACGCGGCAAGAAAGAATCCGTTGGACATCTTCAAAGATTTTCTGTCCGGATACTCCTCAACAGTCATCATCGGCGGAGATATTGGACATTTCCTTGAAAGAAAAGCTGAAGACATTTTCAAAGCAAGAGCCATGCGGGTGAAAGCCGCCGCTGAGAGACTGGGAATGCTATTGGAGACTTTCATAATTGTGAATGTAATGATGTCGTTGTGCTTCTACATCATGTTCAGTGTAGAAAACATTGGTGTCTCAGGCGCTGGAGGCGGATCCACTTCAAACATAATCCTTTACACGTACGTTTTAAGCCCGATGCTTTCGATGATGTTCATCTATTTGGCACACAACATGCAACCTAAAACGCCGCTTGTTGAAATGCTTCCGTACAAGGTCTTTGGAGTGTGCGGTATAATCGGGGTAGTATTGTTTCTGGTGCTCTATGTCTTCGGTTCTTTTGGATTATTTAGTCAAATGCCAGTAGCGCTTTCAATAGCTTTGTTCGTCGCTACAGCTCCTGCTGCGATAGTACACCAAAAACTGTCAACTAAAAAAACAGATACGGAACGTGGCATAAACAGTTTCTTGAGAGATCTGACAGAAGTCAGGAAAACGGGTTTGTCCCCAGAGAAATGCATCGAAAGCCTTTCACACCGGGAATACGGCATATTCAGCAAAGAACTGCGCAAAATAAGCTCAGAGATCTCTTGGGGAATTTCGCTGAAGAAGGTAATCATGGATTTTATCGGTAGAACCAAGAGCTGGATGACTCAAATTGTCATGTTCTTGCTAGTTGAGACTATAGACGTCGGTGGAGGAACCATTGCGATGATCGAGTCACTGGCAAGATTCAACAACTTGACTCAGGAAGTTGAAAAAGAGAAGAAGATGTCGACGCGCCCGTACATAATGATGCCCTATTTTGCGGCGCTCCTCTTGGTAGCTACGACAAGTATGATGCTCGGTTTCACGACGGGCACAATTACGACCGGGGGAGGCGCACCTCCAGCGGACATGACCTGGGTGAGATCGATTTTCACGACTTCATGCATCTTCCACAGTTACATGATCGGTATAGTGGCTGGAAAGATAAGCGAAGAATCCATTGCAGCGGGCTTCAAACATGCAGCGATTCTTGTCGTAATCTCAGCCGTGGCTGCTCAGTTGCTTCCCATGTTCATCAAACTCGGTTAGGAGAACAGAAAGAAATGACACAGAAAAGAATCTCACCGTTCGGCGTGCTCGTTCTCTCTATGTCGAGAGCTGCGGTCTCGAAATGTTTATTATATAGGACGATACAATATACAATATTCAGGACGTGCGCAGAGGATGTCTCAGAGCTTACTAAGACTGTTTAAGTCAAAGCGCGCCGTCAGCGCAGTTATTTCAAACATTATTCTCATAGCAGCAGTCATTACTGTAGGCTTCGTTATGCTCGCATGGAGCCAAAGCCAATCCTCAATCTACAATAACCAATACAGTAATGCCATCAAGTCTGACACTGATCAGCTACGGGAAAGAGCAGTCTTCGAGTACATCTACTATGACAAAACGGCAAATAACCTCACGGTTTACTTGATGAATTCCGGCACTATAGGCGGCGTCAGCATAGCAAATGTTTACGTAAATAACACTTCATATGCTGCGCCAACGCTGCGCCTTCTGAATGGTACGCAGACAAGCTCTTTGAAGGCCACTCAAGAGGGGTACTTTTCGATTTCTCCATCTCCAAGTCTTGCTCTGGGAAAAAATTGTCCGATCATAATCGTAACAGGGAGAGGATCGAGTTTTGTTGCCACGTTTGCGACTTAAGAAGACACGTAGAAGACTGACTTCCAATTCGAAGGGTTTTTCCTCGATAGTCGGAGCAGTGTTCGCAGTACTGGTGATGATTTCTTTGATATCAACGGTTTTCGTTTGGTCTCTTTCGCAAAACACCCAATACAACAACGCAGTCAGGCAAAGCAATCTAGCAGACTTGGATCGCTCAAACGAGAGAATACAGACCAATGTCACTTGCAATAGGATCAACGACAGTTGGATCTCGGTTAACGGAACGCTTGAGAATTACGGATCACTATCAGCCCAGATCGTTACCCTGTGGGTGGTAGATGCCACCAACAAAAACTACAATCATACCGCATTAAACATAATATTGCTTCCGGGAAACAAAACAACCTTGTCCGGTTCCACAGCCATTAACGTGGCCCTCAACAATCAAGCTGAAGATAGTCTAAGTTGCTGGTTCATCAGCGCAAGAGGGAACACAATTTCCGAAAAGTCATTCTTGATCATAAACAATTACAATGAAGGTGGCGGCAACGAAGTTCCCCCGTATGCATTTGTGTCAGGAGGAATAGGTTCAATTGCAATGGACTTCAGTTCATTCTCTCATTACGATAATGTTGCACCTGCAAATGGTAGTTCCGTAGGTTCACCCGTGTACGGCTACACTATTAGTGGTATTATTAACACAATGTTGCATGTTAAAGTGACAAATTATGACCTATATAATAGGACTCTTACAATCACAGGCGGATCAATGTGGGCAGTCACACCATTCTCAGGAACAATAAAAGGCGATCAGTGGAGCATTGCTAATGTTACGAATGGTAAGCTCATCACAGGTACATACAACCAATTTATTAACCACACTCAAGCTGTTGATCTCTATTTCGGACCGACACAGGCATCTCGGTCTGCTGGTAACATAGTTCCTTTATTCATTCTGTTATATGGACAGGCCACGTATGAAAACGGTACCAAAATTGATTATGGACAGAATTTGCCTTTCATTGCTCTAAACGTAACCTAAGGATAAAATCCATATATCGATCGAGGGAAAATTTGACTCAAAGGCGCGCGAAAGAAGAAAAAGAATGGATACCAAAAAGGCGATTGATCGATACCACTGTCATAAACAACTACCCCGGCAACAACCCGGAAATCCCCCCGTATGCATATGTGGCAGGAGGAATAGGTTCAATTTCGATGGATTTCAAATCGTTCAGATCCTCCGATCGATCAGAGAATATAATATCAACAGTAATAAGAGCGGCGATTTTCTCGGGCCAGCTATTGAATCATTCTATCCTAACAATTCGCAGAACGTAGCATTCAGCATTAACGTCACAAACCTAGACCTTAGCCAGGATAACATAACGCTTATACAAGACTCATTGTTCTGGATAATTTCCCCGCCGGTGGGTGGTGGTGCTATTAAAGGGCAAGGCTGGAAAATCGCGACCGTTGTTGATACTAAAATATCTGCGTTAGGAGCAGGCAATGTTCTTCTGCCTTACAATCAAACAGCCATTGTCTACTTTGGTCCAGATATTGTCAGTAGCTCCAACATTCAACCCGGAGGCATAGTAGCAAACTTGCTTCTGGTCGGAACAATAGGAGCGAAGAGTTACGGACAGAATCTTCCATTCGTCTCACTGATCGCTCGTAATCCCTAAATTGGTGCTCGGAAAACCAGGCAGTAGTGATTATGGTCAAAATGTTCCATTTGTCGCACTATACTTTACGTAGTAACATGTTCTCTCGCAAAGATTTCCAAGAAAGGGCGGAGAACAAAACGCTACCGCTTGAGTGCGCTAGTGATTTTGAATTTGTATTTCCAGTTCATACATGTTAAATAAGCAATCTAGAGATTTCCTAGTCAAGGTGAATCATTTGATAGGAAGGATGCTGAAATCTAGAAAGGCCATATCTCCAATACTTGCCACATTGCTATTGATCGTCATAGCCGTAGCTGCAATAGTCGTTACGTACGCTTGGGTAATGACGTACATGGGTGGATTAGGCCAGCAAGCGGGAGTAACACTATTCAAGGAAAACGTTAGATTTTACGGAACTCCTACGGATGCAGCAAAAAACATTACGGACTTTGTTGTTGGGAACTCCGGGAAATCAAACACTCAAATACTGAGGATTTATGTTGGAAATTCCTCCGCAAACATGATAGACTTGACAAGTTCTTCGGACATCGGAACTGGAAAGCCGCTAAACGGGGAATCAGCAGCAGGAATCAGGCTGACTTGGCCGAATGCGCTGGCAGCTAATTGGGAACTGGGGAAGACTTACTACTTCAAAATCGTCCCTGCGCAAGGGCAATATTTAGAGATATCTAATCAAGCACCGAACACCCCATAATAGTCAACGCCAACGTTAACTTCCGCCTCTCTGCTCCAACAAATCTCCAAACTTGTTTTGAAAAATCGTGAGCTAAGGATTAAACATAAAACGACGAAAGGCCAACACTTATCGAAGGACGCCCAAATGCAAATCATTTTCGAGATTGCTAGAACGATATTGGCATTGTGCTCTCTGTCTTTTGCATCTTGGAGTGACTATAAGACTCGGGAAGTAAGCGACACTGTCTGGATGCTTCTCGCACCGCTTGGTTTTGCCACAACTTTCTTTGAAATTTACCTTTATGACATTGCACAGCTGCCATTTTATGGAATATCTTTCGGCCTGACCGCTCTCTTCGCCATAATAATTTTCTGTTCAGGAGGTTTCGGAGGGGCAGACGCGAAAGCACTAATGTGTATGGCACTTGTCTTGCCATTCTATCCAGCAAACCTGCCCGCACCATTATCTGGAACCATCTCACCAATTTCTCATATACTCTTCCCGCTGACTATTTTCAGCAACTCTGTCTTGCTAGCGGCTCTGATGGCAATCGTCTTGTTCCTGTACAACGTCTTTTGGCACCTGCAGACTGGTAAAGAACTGTTTGGGGGAAAATACGAAAACGAGTCTCTGGGAAGAAAGATTCTGGTGTTGATAACCGGTTACAGGGTTTCTATCAGCAAGTTGAAGGAAAAATGGCATGTATACCCTCTTGAAGACGCAACCGAAAGCGCTGATAACCAGTTCAAAAGAAAACTACTTGTCATACCCAAAGACGAAGGCAGAAACGCTATAGTTGAAAGGCTAGAAAAAGCTGTCACCTCCGGCACAATCCAAGACAGCATCTGGGCAACACCAGGCTTACCATTCCTCATCTTCTTCACTATCGGTCTGCTCACAGCATTGTTCCTTGGCGACATTGTCTGGATTTTACTTGGCTTCATACTTTGATACAAGTGCAAAACACGTGACCTTGGTGCATCATACTTAAACTCTTTTAAATGTGTACATCGTCCTTACACTGTGATATTCAGCGATGTGAAGAACTTGTCAAAGTTGTTTGGCAGTTCAGGAGTACGCAGTTTAGTAAACGTTGATTTGACGCCGTTTCTAGCGGCTGAGGTAGGATTGGCGGTCGCAACGTTTTCCAAGGCGGACAAGGTGCTGGTTGCCCGAGATACGAGAGTCTCAGGTTTGATGTTGGAAAACGCTCTTGTCTCTGGCCTAATTTCTGGTGGGGTAGACGTTGAGTCTTCAGGCATCCTGCCCACTCCGGTCTTGGCTTTCTTAACCAGAGAAGTGGGTGCAGATGTAGGAGTCATGATCACGGCCTCACACAATCCGCCGCAGTACAATGGCATCAAGATTTTCAACGGTCAAGGTTTGGCTTATGATGAGAAAGAACAAAATGAGATTGAGAGAATTGTTGAGCGCAAAGAGTTCAAGTTTGCAGACTGGCGAAATGTCGGCGAAACGAAATCCACAGAGCAGAGCCACCTATACACTGAAACAATAGAGAAAACAGTCAAACTGAACAAGAAATGGCATGTTGTAGTAGATCCGGGATGCGGAGCCACGTATGCCCTCGCGCCTGAAGTATTGAAGGGCGTAGGATGCAAAGTGACTGCCTTGAACGCACAGCCGGACGGATTCTTTCCAGCCAGAAGCGCAGAACCAAATGCTCACTCCCTGCTGTCGTTGGCCAGGATTGTCAAGATCTTAGAAGCCGATTTGGGTATAGCTTACGACGGCGATGGTGACAGGGTAGCGTTCATAGACGAAAAAGGAGAGTCTGTCAATTTTGACCGTGCCTTGGCCGCCTACGCCGCATACATCACGAAGGAGAAAGGCGGCGGCACCGTCGTGACAAACGTTGAGGCTTCCATGTGTATTGAAAGAATGGTGGAGGCACATGGTGGAAAGGTTGTCAGGACAAAGGTCGGTGATGTTTACGTTTCAGAAGCAATGAAACGATACCGTGCCATTTTTGGCGGGGAACCATGTGGGGCGTGGATTCACCCACAATTCCATTATTGCCCCGATGGCATACTCTCGTCAGCGTTGCTTCTGAAAGCTTTAGAAAAAGAGGGTAAACGATTGACGGAGCTGATCGCTGAAACGCCTCAATATCCAACGCTCAGAGAAAATGTGCCCTGTAAGAATGAAGTGAAATACAAGATTGCCGAAAAAGTTGGGAAAGACTTGAAATCGATTTTTCCAAGATATCAGGAGCTTTCAACAGTGGATGGAGTTCGCATAGTCCTCGAAAACGGCTGGATCTTGATCAGAGCTTCCGGCACAGAGCCTATGGTAAGACTGACCGTTGAGAGTGAATCGTTAAAAGCAGCCAGAGAGATAATGGAAAAAGGAGCGATTTCAGTTAAGAACGCACTGGGAAGATGCAACAGATGAAGGCCGCAATCTTGGCTGCCGGCGAGGGCGTGAGAATTCAGCCGATCACAGCGACTAGACCAAAACACCTGATAAAGGTGGCGGGAAAGCCGATACTTGAACACTGCTTGAACGCGTTGAGAGCAGCCGGGATAGATGAGACGCTGATAGTTGTCTACTACATGGCAGACGCAATCCGCCAATACTTCGGTGACGGCAAAAAGTTCGGGATGAGGATTGAGTATGTCGGACAGAAAGCAGTGCTCGGAACAGGAAACGCGGTGGCCGTCGTCGAGCCCAACATGAAGGATGATTTTGTCGTCGTCAACGGCGATCTGCTGTTCACTGCAGAAGCCGTGAAAAACGTTGTCGACTCACATCTGAAAGAAAGACCGTCCGCCACCATGGCTGTCGTTCCGGTTGAAAGACCCCAAGATTACGGTATAGTAGAACTAGATGAACAGCATGTCAAGCGTATAGTTGAGAAACCAACTCGTGAAGAGGCCTCGACGAACCTGGCTAATGCAGGCATCTATGCTTTCTCAACAGAGATATTTGCGAAAATAAGGCAGACATCGACCTCAGCCAGAGGTGAATGGGAAATTCCAGACGCTATCTCGCTTCTGATAAGCGAGGAAAAATCAGTCACTGCCGTCAAGATTGCAGAAGAAGATTGGGTTGACATTGGGAGACCTTGGGACTTGCTCAGCGCAAATCGTTGGGCGCTAACGCGAATGAAGCACAAGGTGTGCGGACTCGTAGAGAACGGTGCTAACCTAATCGGTCCGGTAACTGTTGCAGAAACTGCGCGCATACGCTCGGGGGCTTATATTGAAGGCCCGACTTTCGTAGATGAAGAAAGTGACATTGGGCCTAACTGTTACGTCCGCAAATACACCAGTATCGGCAGAAAGGCTAGAATAGGAAACGCCTGTGAAGTAAAAAACAGCATAGTGATGGACAATGTGCACGTCGGCCACCTATCGTACGTTGGCGACAGCATAATCGGAGAAAACTGCAACTTGGGTGCAGGCACAATAACCGCTAACTACCGGCTTGACTCCAACACGATACCGATGATGGTGAAGGACAAGCTTGTGGACAGTGGAAGAAGAAAGCTCGGAGTCGTCTTGGGTGACAATGTAAAGACTGGAATAAACGCGCTTTTCATGCCAGGCGTCAAGGTTGGGAACGACAGCTGGGTCGGACCAAACTTTATGGTTCAAAGAGACTTACCACCGAGAAGCGTCACGTTACTGAAACAAGACGCTGAGAAAAGTTCCCACTGACCCCGCGTATCCGTGCGCTTTCAAGGCAGATCGCTAGATCAAGACGTTTTTCTTTAAAATCCTAAATAGTTGTAGTGTAATTCCGTTAGGTAGAATAGGAGTTGATTGATTGTCGGTAGCACAGCGGAAGTTTTTCAGCGAGGTCACGGCCCTAGCGGACAAAACAGTAATCGTTGTGACTGCAACTGGGAACAAGTTCAGCGGCACGTTGATCGGCATAAATCCTGACACTTTGAGCCTCTGTTTGTCGGAAGCAAAGGATGAGGAGGGAAAAGTGCTCCATCGGGTTTTTCTCAATGGAAATGTTGTGGCCCAGATATTGAGTGTGGAAAAACCCTTCGACCTGAAGGCTTTAGCAGATCGCCTTGAAAAAGTTTTTCCAACGATGGTTAAGCTCTACGAGGATAAAGGATTCATCTGGGTCATGGACAAAGTCAAGGTGACAGAGAAGGGCGTGGTTGAAGGTTCTGGTCCGGCTGCTGAGCGCGTCGAGAAAGTGTACACGCAGTTCATAGGTGAAACCAAGGGCAAGATCTAGATAGACCAGCGAAATCGTTGTTCTTCTTTCCTCTTTTCTTCTCCGACGTTCCTGATTACACCGAACGATTCCAAAATTCTCTTCGTCTCTTCTGCGGCAGCCTCTAGTTTTGAAAGATCTATGTCCAAGTTCAGAAACTTGTTCAGAGCTGACAATGAGTAACGTGTGGCGTTTGCATCTGGGTAGGTGCCTAGAGTATCCACCAGAAGTGAGAAACTCTTGAACCCTCTGAGCTTGGCCAAACCCACCATAAGACCTGCGATTCCGAATATTTGCCCAACCATTATTTTTGTGCCAAGACCCAACGCTTCGCTCAAAGTTTCATGATCCGAGGCTGCACAATAAACTTGCGGCGGCGTCTTGACCTCCTCTTGTCTGAATCCCCCTAAGGTTATGACGTAACGGCAACCCAAATCGTCGACAATGTCTAAGACACGACCGCACAGTTCATACTGACCCGCAGTTGTCAATGCTTGGGTGTTGCCGTACCAAATGATCAAATCGCGCTCCTCACCCTGACGTTTCGAGTAATAGAGTTCGTTTGTCGGAGACCGTGCTCCTCCGCCTTGAGTCGTGACTGCCAAATCTTGAAAGGCTGAAGAATGAATCTCTGCGAAGCGCTGAGCCTTCAACTCATGGATCAAATGTAAAGCCGCAATGTTAGCCACAAACCCTATGCCGGGCAAACCTTCGATTAAGACGGGATTGCTCAGTTTTGGCTTCTCGTAGATCTCAACCGCACAGACCATTCTTCGGCTTCCTTCACGCTGCAAATGTAAAAGAAAATGACAATATAAGCGTGTTTGAACGAGATGGGCTAGGCTATTTGAAAGCGATGAGGTTCAGTTTTTCCAAGTCTCGCAGGAACTTAAGCACGTACTCCATGTTGGTCTCACTGTATTCGGCCGAAACAGCCTTCACGATTTCGTACACGCAGCGTTTACCGTCCATGAAATTCAGGATTTCACCAGTCTTCTTCGCAAATTCCTCATCCTGCTCCACAACCTCCAAGTGCCATTCATATTCTTTCTCGCTCAACCCTTTCTTGATCACGTCTGAGCTGAGCGTACCCTTGAACAAGCGTTTGGGAATTAGCTGCCTCGATTCTTTATCTGCCTTGGTGTCCTTAGGCTTTGAAAGAAGGGGCAGTCTCGCTGTTCTAGCTAGAAATTTCAAGGTTTCGTCAAGTCTTGCTGTTTCCTTTTCGCCGAGATTGACGATGTCCTCGCAACGCTTTTTGATGAGGGTGTTTAGCTGCGGATTTTCGCCAAGCCTCCTCACCGATTTGATCGCTTGTTGTTCACGCCAGACGATGTGCTCTATCTTGTTTCTGTGGTGAATAGCTGTTCTAGCCAGTTCTTTTGCCAACTCACTTCGCCTGCGCTTCAATTTGTCACTCTCTCTTTTCTCGAAGAATTCGTCGATGGCTTTTCGGCTTGCTTCCGTGATTCTGGCGGCGCCTCTTAACGCGGTCTGGTTTGCGAATTGAAAAGCGGTTTCCGGAGTGGCGTTGGCCAGGGTTAATGCGGCAACGGTTGTTATCCAGCCGACACGTCTGAGACTGTCTTCGCTGACTTTGTCGATTGTGTCCATGCTTGTGTGGTAGAAAAGGTCTGGCCACTGTAGCAGCATGATGCATGGAACGCCTGTGGTTGACTCGGTGAATTCAGCGTGGTCGCTTCCGCCGCTGAAGGCAGTAGTTGCATACCGGAATGTTGAGCCTGAACCAAAACGGGTCTGCGTGTCGAACTCCTTAACCGAGTGCTCAACAAGGGAAAAAACGTAATCATTAAGGTAGGAAGGCAATGAGTCGGGAGTACGGTCTAGGTTGAGCGTGCTCTTACATAGTTCTTGGTTTTGACCAACCATATCGAGGTTTATGCCTGCAACGAGTCTCGAAGGCAGGTCTTTGTGACCGTACAGATAGGCTGTGGAGCCATAGGTTTCGGGCACCCAGACGAAGCGTATGGTCCTTACGGGCGATTTGATCCTACCGGAATCAATCAAGGCTTTGATAGTTCTGGCGATCTCTAGGAGCAAGCCACTGCCTGAAGCGTTATCATTAGCACTGGGTTTCGGATGGCAGAGATGCGCAATTAAGAAGACCTCTTCACGTGATTTTGACGACCCCTTCACTGTGGCGGTGACGACGTCCAGTTTGCTTGGAAACAAGCTGGCGTCAACCTTGGCTTTGAGCTTGACTTTTTTGCCTTTCTTCAACAGGGCACGCAGGTGGTTTCCCTGTCGCTTGCTCAGCGAGAAACCGAAAGTCACCTTCCCAAGCTCCTCAGCCGTAGGCCATATGGCCTGATAAGCATGCGCGTCAGGAATGTCCAGGGTTTCACGAACGTTTGGCATTTCAACAGTCAATGTGTCAGTGATGACACCTGCAGCACCAAGCTTGTAGACGGCCAACTCATGAACGGATCTGGCTCGCCCCGTGGCAAGCACAAACTTGCCCTTTACATTCTTTCCTTCGTAATCGGCTGTCTTTGTGCCCACGCCGACATCTACTAGTTCAGCGGTAACTCCTTCCGGCGGAGTTGCGTTGCTAAAAGTGTGCAGACTTTGAGGTACATCTTCATAAGTTGTGATCAGCCTTTCTTCCGGTTCCAAGAGACGAAGCTCAGCGCCCTTCACTGTCCACCCGACCGGAGAAGTGTAGGTCCAGTACTTCTTGGCACCGTCAGCAAGAAACTGTTCAATGACCGCATCTTTCAAGCCTATCTTTAGCAGTTCGCTCCTAACGTACTCTGCGGCCTCGTGAAACATCGTTGACGCTTGGATTCTGTGGAAACGCGAAATTTGTGCCACATAGGATTTGGCAGCACTACCAGAAAGCTCTTCCTTAGCAAGCTTGTTCAGACTCATCTTCAAACCACACAGTTTCATTTTGATAGCACTATGTAACGGGTGTTTTTTATATGTGTGTTTGCCTGTTTCTGTTTAAGGTTTCATGATGTCTTTTGAGATAAAGGAAAAAGACCTCCTTGCAAGGATTGGAAAACTCAAGACCAAAAGCGGCACGATTGAGACCCCTCTGCTGTTTCCAGTCGTCAACCCTGCTATACAGCCCATCTCGCCGAGAAAGATCAGAGAAGAGTTCGGTTTCGAAGCCCTGATAACCAACGCGTACATCCTGAAGAAACGCTTCCAAAAACAGCCTCCCGAGAATGGCCTGCACGAGTTTCTGGACTTCAACGGAGTCGTGATGACCGATTCCGGTGCATATCAGATTCTTGTCTACGGCGATGTTGAAGTGACCCCGAAAGAGATTGTGCGATATCAAGAAAGGATAGGGTCAGACATCGCCACAATTCTAGACATACCGACAGGCTGGAAAGTCACGGAAGAACATGCGCAGGAGACCGTGACTGAAACGTTAAGACGGGCAAAAGAGCTCTTCCGGCTTAAGACCCATGATGATGTCCTCTGGGTAGGCCCAGTTCAAGGAGGAAGGTACCTGAATCTTGTAGCCAAATCCGCAAGAGAAATGCGAAAACTACCATTCCAAATCCATGCCCTAGGAAGCCCAACCGAAGTCATGGAACGCTACCGGTTCGATGTGCTCGTTGACATGATCATGACGGCAAAAATGAACCTGCCTGTTGAACGGCCATTACATCTTTTCGGAGCGGGCCACCCCTTCATGTTCGCCTTGGCCGTAGCCCTTGGATGCGACCTCTTCGATTCTGCAGCGTACGCACTGTACGCCAGAGAAAATCGGTACATGACAGAAGTCGGCACATCAAAACTGGATGAACTGGAATATTTTCCCTGCACGTGCCCAAAATGCGCTAGAACAAGCCCAGAACAAGTTTCGGAGCTGCCCGAAAAAGAGAAGCAGATTTTCTTGGCAGAACACAATCTGTACGCATGCGGGGCAGAGCTAAAACGGATAAAACAAGCTATAAATGAGGGCAGATTGTGGGAACACTTGGAAATACGAGCGCACGGGCACCCTATGTTGCTCCAAGCGGTGAAGAGACTAACGGAACATCGGGATTTCATCGAGAAACATGATCCAGCCACAAAAGCCTGTGGACTCTTCTTCTTCAATTCTCTAGGACTTGTGCGTCCAGAAATCACACGCTACAAGAACAGGCTGACAGAAAGACACACTCCGCCAAAGGAAGCAACGACTCTCCTGCTCGCTCCTCAAACCCGAAGGAAACCGTTCCACAAGTCAAAGACCTTCATGATCCTTGCGCACAACCTTCGACCCTTACTGAAGGAAAAATCACCAAAGATTCACGTGTGCTTCTATGCCGCACCATTCGGTGTAATACCAGTAGAGCTTGATGAGGTCTACCCTCTCTCACAACATGAAATCGCTCTACCCCTGGACAAGGAGACCGTGGAACACGTAGCAAACCAAGTTGACAGTTACATCAACCGCACGAACTACAAAACGGTAGCGTTGTTGGATGATCCTGAAAACTGGGGAAAATCCATTTTAAATACATGCAAGAAAGCATGCCTGAAGAAAGGAATCACCTTCAGAAGCATCAACACAAGCACAGAGCAGAAAAAGCTGAGAAAGCAAGGTTTAGAGAAAATTGTGAAGAAGGTTTTGGGCGAACAACCTTGATCAAAGCCGACTTACACGTTCACACAAAATCTCATTCAACGGGAAGGTTTCTTCAGCCGGAAGGTCAATACATTTTTAAAAGAGCATAAAGCATGATTACTGAACTAGCGGATGAAAAGAAATGGGACAATTGCAGATTGGGTTTCTGGGCGGAGCTCGAGAGGTTGGCAGAATAGCGATAACCGTCAAGACTGAGAAAACACAGGTTTTGCTGGACTATGGCGCCATGTTGAACCATGAACCGGGTTTCCCCATGCACATCCCCCCCAAGGATGTCGACGCCATAATCTTGTCCCACAGCCATCTCGATCACTCGGGAGCCATTCCAATATTCTACATCAAAGGAAAGAAACCACTGTACACGAATAGAATGAGCATGGAACTGAACCAACTACTGATTTCAGACTTCATCCACCTGTCCAGCTATTACCTACCGTTCGAATACCTCGAACTCAAAGCGATGACACAGAGCAGCAAACACGTAGAGTTCGACACCGAACAAAAAGTCGGAGACATCATGTTTCAATTTAGAAACGCCGGGCACATCCCCGGAAGTGTGCAGACTCTGATCGAGGCCGACGGAAAAAAGCTGTTGTACACTGGCGACTTCAACATCATAGACACAAGGCTGCTAGAGGGCGCAAAAATGAACTACAAAGATCTAGATGTCGTGGTGATCGAGAGCACATACGCAAATGAAGAACATACCGAGCGACCAGAACTTGAAAAGCGCTTCGTTGAAGCGTGCACAGACGTCGTAGAGAGAGGCGGCATAGTCTTGGTTCCCGCCTTCGGGGTCGGCAGATCACAAGAGCTCGCGTGCGTACTGGCGGCCCACCACTTTGAATATCCAGTAACAATCGACGGAATGGCGCGAGACGTGAGCAAGGTGATGATGAGTTACCCACAGTTTCTCAAAGACCAGAGAACCTTCGCCGACGCAATGCACTCCACCAACTGGGTTGAAGGATGGAGAGACCGCAGAAAGACGACTAGAATGCCGGGCGTAATAATCTCGCCAGCCGGTATGCTCAAAGGCGGCCCCGCCATGTTTTACATTTCAAAAATCGGGAAGAAATCCGACAACGCCATCTTTCTGGTCAGCTATCAGATTCCTGGCACGCCTGGAAAGGAGCTTTTGGAAAAGGGAATGTGCGTCATTGATGGTAAAATGCGGAAGGTCAAGGCTCAGGTGCAGCATTTCGATTTTTCATCGCACTGCGGGGCAAGCGAACTCAAGGAAGCGCTGAAAAGGCTTGGTGGAAAGCCGAAAGTGTACGTGGTTCACGGTGCTGAAGGAAACTGTGAACTCTTGGCGAAGTGGGCGAGAGATGAATTAGGCGTTGAGGCGCTGGCGCCGAAAACTGGTGACACCTTTAAGGTTTAGCGAGAAAAGTACAATGAAAATTGAGATCTTACGCATCGGAAAAGTGGACGTCGACGTGATAGGCAGAATCGGAGAGAGCTTGAGCACAGTCTTTTCTAAGACAAGATGTACCTTGCATCCCGAGAGCATGCGCTTGCCTGAGGAGGCTCTTAGCAGAACAAGACGGCAGTACCGGTCTGACATCATCTTGAACACGATTGCCAGTTATTCTGGAAGCCAAAATCCTTTCGATCGGATCTTGGGAGTTGCCGATGTTGACCTTTTCGTTCCAAGATTGAATTTCGTTTTTGGAGAAGCGAAGTGTCCTGGAAAGGCTGCCATAATATCGTTATGGAGGCTTCGACCGGAGTTTTACGGAAAGGCTTCAGACATAGAAGTCTTTGCTGAAAGAAGCACGAAGGAGGCCGTGCATGAGCTTGGACACACTTTGGGGCTGAAGCACTGCTCGAACCCGTTTTGCGTCATGTACTTTTCCAATTCCATCTTCGAAACCGACCGAAAACAGAGCTTTTTCTGCAGCAAATGCTACGTGAAGGCCCAAGCACTTGCGGACAACCTGAGGCAAGAGTCTTGAAAGACACGTTCAAAACGTCACCTCTGTATGTCCTACCCATTTTTGTGAGCTTGCTCTTCGGAGTGCTCTGCGCCTTCGTGATCTGGGGGTTGCAAGTAGACTTTTACACGGTCACTCCTTTCCCGGAGGGAGTAGGATCGTTCGGCAACGGACTGTACTTTGTAGTTCTGGCAGGAGTCGGCGCGTCACTGTTGTACTTGCTTCTGAAGCGCAGAGGAGTCAAGTCAGTAATTCTAGTTGTAGGCACGGCTTTGACGATTGCAGTCTTCACGCTTTCCATCGTCTATCTTTACGCACTATTTTCGATGTTTACACTCCCTTATACGGATGCCATAGTTCTGATCTTATCAGTGTTCATCACAGTTGTGGCCGATTTTGCAGTTTTCCGAGCGCACAACAGAATCTCCACCCTAGTTATCCTCCTTCTAGGAGGAGCGCTTGGCGCATTCTTAGGAATCTTGATACCAACACTGAGCGCAATATTAATTCTGGTTTTCCTTTCCGTTTACGACGTCTTCACCGTCTACCGTGGGCCCGTTGGAAAAATAGCTCAAAGCGGGCTTGACCAGCTCAAGGGCTTAAGTTTTTCTTTCAGGAATGTACAGATGGGACTAGGTGATCTGACTTTCTATTCCATGCTAACAAGTCGAGCGTTCGCAAACGGCGGCCCGTGGTTCTGGCTAGCTTCGACAACAGGCGTGTTAATCGGAGTCTTCCTAGCCTTCAAGATGCTTGAGAAAAAGGGAATGTTCCCAGGATTGCCGTTCCCGATAGCTCTGGGTCTAATCCCTCTAATTCTCTCGCTTTATTCTTCTTAGGATTTCTTCGGCGTTTTGGATCGTGCAGTCTAAATCCTCTTTGGAGTGAGCCGTGGAAATGTGGCATCTCTTGTTAGCTTGTGGAAGAATGAATATGCCTCTATCCATCATTCCATCCTGGAATTGCTTGAACTGTTCCTTGTTCGAGCTCAACATATCTCTGTAATCGCGTATCTTCTGTCTGTGAAGAGAGGCTGAAATATTGAACCAAAACCAACGACTTGAGCTTTAAGATGAAGGTCAATGATTGTCTGACCGAGCTTTTTTCTGGATTTTTCTCCATCATCAAAAAGACGTTCACAGCGGTCGCCTCTTTCGAGTTCACTAATTGTAGCCAGGGTTGCAGCCATGCTTATAGGGTTCCCGTTGAAGGTTCCACCGTAGTCAACTTCACCCGCGCGCGCGATCGCCCCTCGACGTCTGTTACAACCACGAAAGACAAATATTGAGCTGTTGAATCAATACAAGCCAACTCCAGAACGGTGAAGAATGGTTCTCAATGGACAGACTTGTTCCCATACTAAGAGAGCAGCTCTTAACATTTGACGCTGACAGATTCGTTGAAACAGTGAAGAAACTAATCAATGACGGTTCTAGCGCAACGGAAGTTGTCAACGCACTTACGGATGTGTTGAAAGAAATTGGAGGCAAGTTTGAAAACGGAGAACTGTTTCTCATCCACTTGGTCGCCGCGGGAGACATAGCCAAGAGAGCCATGACAGAAGTTTTGGAACCACTTTTGAAAACCTCCGCTGGGGAAAGGAAGGTTCTAGGCAAGATTGTTATCGGCACAGTTGCGGGGGACATCCACGACATCGGCAAAAACATCGTTGCAGTGATGTTCTTTTCGGCCGGGTTTGATGTTTTCGACATTGGAAAAGATGTGCCTGTTGAAGAGTTTGTAACTAAGGTCAAAGAAACCGATGCCGATATAGTTGCTATGTCTGCCCTCTTGACGACGACTCTGCCTGCTCAACGTGAAGTGATCGAAGCTTTGAAAAAGGCTGGCCTGAGGGAAAAGGTGAAAGTTCTTGTCGGAGGAGCTCCGGCCACTGCCAAGTGGGCTGAAGAGATAGGTGCAGACGGCTACGGTGAAGATCCTATTGAAGCTGTTAGAGTTGCAAAAAGACTTTTGGGCTTGAGTGAATAGAAAGGCAAGTGACGTCCTGACCTGCGTGCTTAAGCGATTTTGAAAATGGGATGCGAAGGCAGAGGCACCCTTCCTTTTTCTATCGAAAGCTGAGCAAACGCCGCATCTACCATCGCCACCGCCGGAAAGACAAAAGATGCATCCTCTATCGGACCGTACAGCACGAAGTCCGCTCCGGCCGCTATCGGCAACGCGTTAGCCACTGCCGTGCATGGCTTTGCAGCTTCCGCTCCCATTTTGGTTTTTAGTCCCCTCCATGTTGCTATCGCGTTGTGGGCGCCGCAGCCAGTAGGATAGCCCAACTCGTTCTTGAGGTCAAATATAGCTTTGAAGGCTAAGCCTAGAGTTGGAACGTCCAGTACGCATGCGTCTATGAGTATCCCCTCGATTCCGCTTTCAAGGACTTGAGGCAAAATCTGTTTTATCGCATTGACCCGGCCTTTTGAGGTCATATCTCTCGTATTGTACGCAAGTAACACCGCAGTCTTCAGCTTGGTTTCTTTGATTTTATCGTACTCCGTTTTCTTTGATTCTGGATTCAACGAGTTGTACACAACTCTGTCTTCAAGGCCAGCTTCCTTCGCATAATTCAACGCGGCAAGCCTAATTTCAACCGAAACAGCGTCAAGAAGTATTGGAGTGTCGGTAATTGACGCTACGAAATCTACTACAAGGTTTATCCATTTCTTGTGCGACAAAACAACATCAAGCAGGCAAGGCAGTCCAGTCCTGTTCGAGAAGTCTTCCTGTAGTTTTATCAATCTCTCACACTCCTTGCGGTCGAATTCGCCGGTCTCTTCGTGAAAGTTGAGGCTCTTTTGCTTGTAGTAGAAAATCGATCCTATGAGTACGGTGGGATTTTCGCCAAGTCCGCCGCCCAGTGTGACCTTTCCGATCGTCATCTTCTTTTGTTCTGACGAGATTTGCCACATGCAAGCGTCGCCTCCAACTACTGAGTGCCGATTGGAAGTTAAATCTTCCTCGACTCTTTCGTTCATTTCCTGCAATCATCTATTCTGCAGGTTCTATCGTGGTTTGTTTTCAAGGCGCATTCGGACATTCGTCCGCAAAACTTAAGCATTAACTCAAGCAATTATGGCGTTCATTGTTGGGTGTCAGGCATGAAAATACTTGTGTTGGGCTGCGGGAACATAGGTTCTGTCGCCGCGAAAGACTTGGCTGAGAATTTACCATCTGCTGAAATCGTGCTCGCCGATCTGGATGAGGTTCGCGCAAAGGAAGCTGCTTCAAGGATCGGGCAAGAAAATGTTTCTTGGGTCAAGGCAGACGCGTCCAACCATCGTGAACTCGTGAGCACGTTGAAGAAGTTTGATTTGGCCATCGGAGCCCTGCCGGGTGAAACTGGTTATAGAGTGTGTAAGGCTTCCGTTGCGGCAGGAGTCGATCTTGTTGACGTTTCCTACATGCCAGAAGACGCAATGGCACTGCATAAGGATGCCTCAAAAGCCAAGATCAGCATTCTTCCAGATTGTGGGATGAGCCCTGGACTTGGCAGCATACTGGCCGGTCATGCGATAAGCAAGCTTGACCAAGTTGAGAGCATTCATATGCTGAACGGTGGATTGCCGGAGAAACCATTACCCCCACTAGGCTACGTGATAACGTGGTCAGTCAAAGACCTCATAGACATGTACTCCCGAAAAGTGAACATCGTTAAAGAAGGTAAAATAGTTCAGAGAGAAGCGATGAGCGGACTTGAAAAAATAGATTTTCCTGGAGTTGGCAAGCTAGAAGCGTTCTACACAGATGGGCTAAGGACGATGCTTCACACAGTGAAAAATGTCAAGGACATGTGGGAGAAATCACTCAGATACCCAGGGCACGTCGAAAAAATAGAACTGTTGAAAGCCCTAGGTTTCTTCAATGACAAACCTGTAGAAATTGGGAGCCTCAGTGTCAAACCGAGAGAAGTAACTGCGAAATTGCTTGAGAGCAAGCTGAAAAGAAAGGATGTGCCAGACATCGTAGCCATGCGCATCATCGTCAGTGGAACGGAAAAGGGGAAACGAGTCAGCTACACTTATCAACTTTTGGATCATTACGACAGAAAGCGCAAAGTCACATCGATGGCACGAACTACAGCGTATACGACTTCGGTCGTAGCACAGCTTTTGGCTAAGAAAGCCATTACTGAAAAGGGCGTGATTCCACCGGAAAGACTTGGGATGAACAAGGAGTTCTACAGCAAGTTCATGAGCATGATGAAAAAACGGAAAGTCCTAGCTAGAGAAAGCAGAAAAACTGTGTAGCGACACTTGCTTCGGATTCTATGTCCAGAGTCTGGAGTTAGAAGTCAGGATAATGAAGAAACTGCATCGCTTTTTCCCAACGGTTTCAACGATTCTGCAAAGAATGTTCCGTGCATGCACGTCTCTGTCTTTGATCCTTAAGCTCTTATCGGTCTGAACTTGATGCCATATCGAATTACATCGTCATCTTCGTACAGACGCCTAAACACTGCCTCAACTTTCATGTCTATGCCAAGTTCATTAGGCTTGCAGTCTGTCATTTGGGCGCGCGCGCTGACGTCACAATGTGACAGCCCTATTGCTCCATGTAGTTCATTTATTATAGATGTTTTTAGGTAGTACAGTCTTCGGGTGAAGCAAGGTGCGTCGTCAGAAATCGAAGGTTAGAGTAGCGGTCTGCGGTGTCGGTTTTGTGGGAGGACAGGCACATGTGCCGGCATTCAAGAAGATAACGGGCTCAGAGCTGGTTGCTTTGAACGCAAGAACTGAAGTGCGGGTGAAGAAGCTGGCAGAGAAGTACAACGTAAGATATTATCTCGATTATGCAGAGTTGCTCAGGTCGAATGTAGACGCGGTTGTTCTGTCTGTGCCCACGCCACTGCATTTTCAGATGGCCTCACAAGCGATAGCTCTTGGGAAACACGTGCTCTGCGAGATGCCTCTTACGCCCACGATCGCTGAATCCGAAAAGCTGGGTAAGAGGGCAGAGAACAAGGGCGTTGTACTCATGCCTGTTCTGAACTTCCGCTTCACGCCAAACTATGTGAAAGCCAAGGAGTTGATTGAGGCGGGTGCTATAGGAAAGCCCTTAGCGTTCAGTTTTGAAGAATTCATCGCTGCAAGAAGTCAGCAAGAGCAATGGCCCGTTGGATCGTGGGCTTGGGACATAAGCAAGAGCGGCGGATACCCCGATTTCACGCTGTCAGTCTGGTCCATCGACCTTATCCGATGGTTGTTCAAATCAGAGATTGTAGAGGCTGGATGGCAGTCGAACTATTCACCGTTGAAGGAGCTCGGAGGGTACGTTGGGTACAACACTCTAGGAACGATCAAGCTTTCCAACGGAATGGTCGGTAGTCTGCACTACGGTTCGACTGTTGCACCGACTGAGGGAACGAGTAAACTGGAAGTGTTTGGCGATAACACCAAGATTATGCGGGCCACTTGGAACAATTCCCTGATGCTGATAGGCGAAGAGCCCCCACAGAAGCAAGAGTGGATTTTCACGGAAGGAGGCACGAGAGTCTGGGGTCATTATCAGATGGACCAACACTTCATTGATTGCATACTTCGCGGAAAGAAGCCGTTGGTTACCGTTAAAGATGCCATCAAGGCTCAAGCCGTCGCAGCCAAAATGGTCAAGACCTGACATCTATTCTGAAACGAGTGTCCAGGCTGGAGTCTCAATTGCCCTTTTCCTCTTCTGCTGAGGTGTGATCAAGGCTTATTAACCTCGAAAACGCAGGTTACGGCGTGAAATTTTCAAAAACTGTTGTGGGAAGCTTCCCCCCGAAGAAACTTCCTTTAGACAGTGCTATCAGGTGGGCAGTTGACCTTCAACTTAGGCATGGCATAGATTTGATTTCAGATGGTGAGCAGAGAACTGACATGATGAGCTATTTCGGCTCATTTCCCGGGCTTGGGATAAAGCCAAGCGGGCCCCACGTTAAGTCCAGAGTTCTGCCACTGGAAGATCCCAAGGGTTTTGTTAAACTTAGAGACCTGCAGTTTGTTAGAGACCATTTGAGAAGCATAGGAAGAGAGGAAGTGAACGTAAAAGTCGGTGTGACAGGGCCAATAAGTCTGGGTTTTTCTTCGGCAATGAACGGTTTAGAACATTACAGTAGCGTAAGAGATATGAAGCTTTACTCTGACTTCGCTGAGGCGCTCAATCCGTTGATCGGGGAAGTCGCAAAAACTGGATGCTACGTTCAAATCGATGAACCGTGTCTATCAGTTAGGGTTATGGATAACAAGGAAGTCGTGAGAATCGTGAACCAAGCGTTATCTGGTCTCCCAAGAACTCTTCACAAAGAAGGAAAGCTGTCCATTCACGTATGCGGAGCCCTCAATGAGTCGTTGTTCAACGATCTTATGAGTTTGGACGCACCTATTTTGAGCCTGGCTTTTAGCGCCCCAAACGTCAGAAAGAACCTGCAAGCCATTTCTAAGCCTGCTCTGCAGTCTGCGGGAAAAAAGCTGGGAGTAGGCTGCGTTTCGGTCCAAGTTATGAAAAGAGACGAAGTGGAAAAACCTGAGGCAGTGATTGCTAGATTGAACGATGTAAAAGACAGAATAGGAAGGGACCTGATTGCCTATGTTCATCCTGACTGTGGGATGAGGAGCACAGGTGAAGACGCTGTAGAACAAATACTGGAAGTGCTTTCCTCATCTGTCGGTCTCTTGGAACTAGAGGAATGAGCTAGGAGATGCTTATGGTCGGTCCGCCATCCCGGTCTTTGGGATGACGCCCTGTTGTTTCAGCGGGTCGGCGTAAATGTCCTGCCGTAACACTACGAGTGGCAAGAGCGCCCAGCCGTCGAGATTGTGAACTATCAGAACATCTGCAAACCGGGCAACAAGCATCGCCGCCAGATAGGCTTCCCTCCACCTTACAATTTCTTCGCGAGCGTCGCCCCTCTCAATCCAAGCAATTAGAGGGACGCCCATCAGCGGGAACCCTAGTAGCTCGTCCCCCTTTTCGCAGGCAGCCCTGCGAATCATCGTAAAATCGTTCAACGTCCCAGCCAAACCACATTCGAGAAAAGTGCCTGGATCCAACACAATGTCTTCAACCCCACATGCGAGCAAGGTTTTTGTCACAGATCTTAGCAATTGCAGGTCGTTCGGTGCACAAGCCACAAGTGGACAGTTGTACCCTAATGCGAGTTCGCTCATCTTCTTCCAGTTGGCCTTCGTCGCCGCGTACAATAGTGGCCTAGACTGTGAAACCGTCATCAATCCTGCTTCAAGAATTTCCGGGTTTGTCGAACACAAGATCAAGGGCAATTTGCTGCCCTGCGCTACTTTCTTGACGGCTGCCTTGAATTTTTCCGGGTTGTTTGAGGTTGAACGCACAGCAATCATGTCAAGCTTTAGCTTTTGACCGGCGTGTTCAAAGCCGAACGACTCTGTTCTCCTTATTGTCTCAAGAATCTCGTCTTCAGACATTTCATCAGTCACGTCGATCGCTACCGCTGTAGGATTGACGAGTGCAGATTCATGGGGGTACATAGCTAGTTTTCCGCCGATTTTGACCGCTCGCTCTCCAACTCCTACAACAACCTGCTTCACAGGAGGCTTCAGCAATCTGTTCTGCGGAATTCTCTCTTCGGCTTCTTCTTCAGTCATACCACACAGTTCTCCCAAGTTAAGTCTTCACAGAACACCATTCCATGATTTTGTCAGCGCCTATGACATGATTCTCCAACAATTGGGTTGTTATCTTTTTGAGTGCTTTCACGGCAGCAGGATGCATCATCATGATCAAGTCCACACCTGCGAGCAGAAGCGTCAACGCGGTGATTAGCTCCCACAAAGGTCCTCTCAATTCGCGGGGCTCCCATTCCGGAGCCAGTCCCGTCCGTGCTTCCTCTGCCGTCCAAGCAGTCGAAGCTGTAGAAGACATTGGGTGCGCTAGTTCTTGATCGCCCATCAGTGCGGCAAGTCTGGCCTTTTCCATGGTGCTGAACAAACCGCCAAGACCGTGTCCGAGGGCGGCTGTCCCAAGATCCATAATTATGTCCTCTTTCGGCAAGAAATTGCATAGTTGATGGTTAAGCTGCCTTGCCAAGTCGAGATTGAGCCGCGTGGAAGATAGCACTACGTGACCATGCCTCTTGATGAATCCGGCACATCGTTCAACGTCCATATCGCCGGTTATTGAACTGAATAGAAACCTTTCTCCAGCGAAGGTCTCAGCAACTGCCTCAAAAACATTCGCGTCTTTGACGGGATCTCCGCACCCGCAAATTATGAGCGGCACGTCCACGGCTTGAGCGACCTCTTCAACGGTTCTCACGGCTTCCCGTGGCGAGGCATTGTTGAGAAGCGGACCGGTGCCTGTGAGATGCAAAGCCACGAGGTCAGCTTCAAACTTTTCGACCGCAAGCTCGGCCCAAGCTGCAGAGTCTTCCAAAACGTCCCGCACGTGCATCTCAACGGTTTCGGGTAATGAAGTCTCCATGTCAAAAACGTCAACGGCCACGACTGGAGGATTGGGCATCGGCTTTTCAACAGTGTAGAAAGCAGGCGCAAGTTCGCCTCCGACTGTTACAGATTTGCCGCGGGTTCCACCCTCACCCTTCGTGGCTCCAAGTCTTACCTCAACGATTTTGCCAGCGTAAGCCTCAACTGGTGGGTTGAACTCTGCTTCGATAAACCTGGCAGACTTGACCTTCGTTTTTACCGCCCATCCAAGACGTCTCGGTTGTCTCGATCTTGTTCTCAATGTGTCCTACCAGAATATTTACGAATTGTGCAAGACTTTAGACAGCGAAAAGCTTGTTTGTTTCAAAATAGGATCTGATCAGATCTCGCGGATTTCGCATTGAAGCTTCTTTATGATTTCTTCGGCTTTCATGGGCTCAACCTTCAAAGTGTAGAGTTTTCTTGAGGTCCGAAGCTTCAGCTTGACCACGTCCTTCAACCTTTTCACGGAACAATAATCGGCACTTCCACTTATTGTTACGAATTTTTCAGGGTCAGAGATTTCGGAGGGCATAGTTTTCATCCTGTTTGACGCTTTGTGGGTTGATGTTTACACTTGCGCTCCATATAATCCTTTTTGTCGTATATTGAATGAGTTCTGGGCTTGGAGCGGAGTCAGCATGAGCAGTTGTGGGCATCACGGGATCATCGTTTTTCGTTGGAGAAAGCAAATCGATATCGATAAATGAGCTTCAATAAGGCTCGATAAGTATATATACAAGACAATGTTTATTGATAATTTGATAATAATGAGAGTCACCCTCACAGTCAACGCAGACGAATTGAAGATTGCGCAACTGCTGGCCAAGTTTTCCGAGCAATACGGAACGACGTACACCCTTAAGCGCAACAACGGAGGGTTCGTTCTGCAAATGAACGTGAACCAAAACAACTTCGGCGAATTCGTGCGCAGACTGAACCACTTGAAGGATTGCACGTTCAAAGTCGAAGAAGTGCACGGCGGTGGGTTGCTGGATAAATTGAACGTGAGTCCGACGAAGACTAATGTTGACGCTTTGGTGGACAAGACGACTGTGGCGAAGACTGATATAGACCCGGTTGACGGAGGCGTGATTAAGCTCATGGGTGAGCTGTGGTTCTGCCGACCGGAATACGAAGAAGTTATAAAAGAAGGTGCAAAAGTAAGAGTGGTGAGGGTGGAAGGAGTCAGTCTCATAGTTGAAGAGGTGAAATGAAAGAATGTTTGAATTGGAAATATTGAGCATCATTTCGGCCGTCATAGTCGTGATTGTGGCAATTATCTTGGCCTCTGGAATAAAGAAAGTCAACCAGTACGAGAAGGGCATTGTTGAAAGATTCAACGCCTACGAAAAGACAGTCGACCCAGGGTTGAGATGGGTCATTCCGTTTGTCCAGAGAGTCCTTCGCGTCAACTTGAGGGAACAGGTCATAGACGTCCCCCCGCAGGAAATCATTACTGAAGACAACGTGGTCGTCACGATCGACGCCGTAATCTACTATCAAGTGATTGATCCGAAGAGAGCGCTCTATGAAATAGAAGACTTTGAACTGGCGATCGTGAAGCTGGCTCAGACCACGCTGAGAAACATTGTTGGTGAGATGTCGCTGGACACCTGCTTAACGTCCAGAGAGAAGATAAACGTAGAACTGAGAAGTGTGCTTGACCAGGCAACCGACAAGTGGGGGACCAAGGTGAACAGGATTGAGCTTCAACGAATAGACCCGCCTGCTGACATTCAATTAGCCATGCACAAGCAGAAAACGGCTGAACAGGAGAGAAGACAGATACGTTTGCTCGCGACTGGAAGGAAAGAAGCGTCAGCACAGGAAAAGGAGGGTGTGATACTCAAGGCCCAAGGAGACAAACAGTCAGCGATCCTGAAAGCAGAGGGAGAATCCAAAGCCATCGAACTCGTGGCCGCAGCCCAAGCGGCAGCAATAAAACTGGTTTCTGAAGCCGCAAACGAGTACTTCATGGAGAACGCCCAGCTTAACAAGAGATTAGACGTCATCAGAGACACGTTCTCACAGCAAACCAAGATCGTGGTCCCGTCTTCAGCAGACATCCTGAACGTTCTTGGCTTAGAAGGCACTTCCGTGCTTCCGATAAGAACACCCAAGAAAACTGATACGGAAAAGAGCGAGGAACAAGGGGCCATGAAGTAGTGGACGGAGTTACCCTCTTTTTCGTAACTCTTTCTATCCTAATGGTAGCCGTGGCCGTCTGGTGGGCCTTAAAGAGGCTTGGACAAAAAACCAAAGGCTACATCAGGACAGAGTGGGGTGGACAGATGGAATTGGATATGAGGCTGCCGTATAAACGGTTCAAGGAACTGTACCCGTACTCGAAGATGACCTATCCGGAGTACAAACAGTTACAGATGAAGAGCGCTTTTAGACGCGCTGTGAGCTCAGAGAAGAACAAGAGAATGGTAAGATAGTAGCACGCGCGACTATAGACTGGCGAAAGACAAGATAGATACTAGACAACGTTTGGACTCTTCGGTGTACATAACCTCCAGTCCTTCAGTATTCAGTATCTACAAAAAGACCCATGAAGTGCGTGCTAGACATTCCCTTTTTATCATTGAAAGTCATATTGTCAAGTTGAGGAGTAAGTAGCGGAGGAAAAAGAAGTATGCTAGAGGTCCGCAAATCTGGAGCACTCCTTCATGACCCAAACGTGTGTGCTGGATGCGGGGTATGCGAGGTAATGTGCTCGCTCTATCACGAAGGCGTACTGGGACCAGCACTGGCTAGGTCACACATAGTTCGACGCGCATTTACAGGTAAGCACGGCCATAACGTGTGCCGGCAGTGTTCCTCTCCAGGTTGTTACTTTGCCTGTCCATTGAAAGACAAGGCTATATGCATTGACGGAACGACCGGTACTACATACATCGATGAGGATGAATGCACCGGTTGTGGAATGTGCATTAACGCTTGTCCGTTTGATCCACCGAGAATAAAGATTAATGCGGAGAAGAATGTCGCTTTCAAATGCAACCTGTGTAAGGGAAGAGAAAGTGGGCCAATATGCGTGGAGTACTGTCCGTTTCAAGCTTTAAAATTTGTATCAAAGGATGAGAGGCGATAGATGTGGCAAAATCGTATGGTTGGGCTGGAAAAGTACTGCAAGTTGACCTAGCAAATGAGAAGGTGAAAAAGGTGCCAACTGCGGATTACGGACCGGAGGAGTTCATTGGAGGAGTAGGACTCAGTTCGAAGATTTTCTGGGAGTTAGGATGCCCGAAGGTAGATGCTTTCGATCCTGGTAATCCCCTCCTCATTTCAGTTGGGCCACTGACAGGCACGTATGGTCCGTTTGGTAGAGGAGAAGTCTGCGCCATATCGCCTCAGTGCTATCCAGACGAATTGTTCACGTATTCTGGGTTCGGCGGTATGTTTCCGGCAGAGATGAAACACGCCGGGTATGATGGCATTGTCGTTCTGGGCAAGGCCGAGAAACCCGTCTATTTATCGATCCACGATGAAGATGTAGAGATTAAGGATGCCGACGACTTATGGGGTGTGGAAACGTTTGAAGCGCAGAGAGTGTTGATGGCTGATGAGCCGGAGGCATCGGTACTAGTCATAGGGCCAGCCGGGGAGAACCTCAGCCGAATATCCGTGATTCTGAACGAGACGAAGTTTGCTGCTGGTCAAGGTGGTTTCGGAGCTGTCATGGGCTCGAAGAATCTGAAAGCGATTGCCGTCAGAGGAACAGGTGTTGTAGCAGTCGCGAGACCTGATAAGGTCCTGGAACTAACGAGGGCAGTATTGGAAGAGAACAAGAAAATGCATTGGTTAAGGTTGATGTTTCGAACTCCTTATACGGCTCCACAAGAAACAAAAGACGTGTTCGCTCGGAAATACTTCAAGAAGCACTATGGGTGCTATGGATGTCCACTACAATGTCATAGCATCCACGACGTTCCAGGGATAGGAATGAGTGGAGTATCATGCGCAAATTGGATGTGGGCTCCCAGGTTTAGCGTTGATCCTAAAGAGGTCTGGGAGGCAAATGTGCTCAGCCAGAGGCTGGGCATAAATACCTTTGAAGGGATGATAGGGTTACCGTTCCTTCTAACACTTTCTCTTGAAGCTGGTATTCTGACAAGTAAGGAAATTGAGGAAGATATCGGTTTACCTGCGCCCAAATGGTTGGGAGGCACAGCCACAAATCACGAATTCTTGACGGTACTACTCCACAAAATCGCTAACGGAGAGAGCCCCTACACTGAAGGTGGGGCAAGATTTGTCGAATACTTTGGGAAGAAATTAGTCTCTGGTGAAAAGCTAGTGGATCTGTACAAAGAACAGTATACCGCTCGTGGTTACGCCTTCCACCATGTGGACAATTTGGGAAGCGCACTGCATTGGGCTACTGATACGAGGGATCCTGTTGATTCATGCCATGAATATAAGAACTCTGCTCCAGAGGCAATGGTCCACTTTGGACTGCCGCCCTATGATAGCTATCAGATTCTTGACTTGACCAAAACCGTTTACGAAGGAGCTGAACGGGTAACTGCATGGGTTCAGGACAATCAGTGCTTGAAGAATTCCTTACCTGTGTGTGAATTCTGGAGTATGATAACAAGCTTCTACAACCCTCCCGAGATGGACCTCAGAATCTTTGAGAGCAGGTTGCTCTCAGCCGTGACCGGGCTTGATATGGATGTAGATAAGATGGCGAAGGCAGGCGAAAGAATCTGGAACCTACGCAGGGCGATAATGGTGAAAAGGGAAAACCGCACAAGAGAGAACGACACCTTAAATGAGCCGTATTTTAAGAAAGCCATTAAATGCCTTGCGGGTACTGCAACAGGCCTTGTAAATGGGCCGATAGATAAGGCTAAGTTTGAAGCACTTAAAGACAGGTACTATCAGTTGCGTGGCTGGGATGTAAACACCGGTTGGCCGACAAGAGCCAAACTCGAAGAACTGGGGCTAAAGGATGTTGCCGATGAGCTGGGAAGCATCGGCAAGCTGCCTTAGCGCCAAACGCGTGCGCTGAACACCAAACTTATAACATTGAACTTCCCCTCGCAATCACCCGGATTTTCTAATTTCTGTTTTCTAAACAAGAGAAAATCTTAGAAATTCCCTTTCTTCTCTCCGCTTAGAAAATTAGAATCTCAGAAGGTTAGTTCCGTCACCGGAAAAGATGACAATGATTCTAGCTCATACCACAGACTGGAAAGTAAGAACCAAATGTCAAAGTAGTCAAAGGCGGAACGCAGAAACACCTGCCTATAGCTAACCCTCTTTTTAGGTATAAGTGAAGAATTTCACTTTCGTAAACGTTCTTGGCGGTACTCATCTACTGCTTTCTGTAACACTTCTTTCACCTTTGGACCTGTACGATCAGTTGGACTAATTTGAGTTGAATCCTTCTTTCCCCGAAGATATTGTTCCGCGCGATCATGGAGTTGCGGAAAATCATCTAGCATAGACTTCAAGATTTCCCAACGGACATCAGTTGAATCAAGTGTATTATTTCGCACGATACACTATCCCTGATTAACAATAATACAACTTTGAGATTTAAACATTATGTACAGGCGTTGTACAATCAGGGAAGAAAGACACAGTTCATCAAGCAACGCGCATGCGCTTGGAAGATCAGAAAACTGGAAGTCACGCAAAAAGTGAAACTATCGAAAAGTAGCGCGAATGTTTGTTCCCAAATTCGTCTGCGAGATCTCACGATGACGGTTTCACCTCTCGGATCATATTTGGATCCAAATATAGGGCCTAGGCAGGCTTTGCACGCACGCAAACCCCGGCCAAAACCTGACGAACACCGTCACAAAACATCGTAGCTCCTTGAATCTAGGAACACACATGCACACTAACAGAGGTTGCAAAGAACTAAGAGGCTTGCAGAGAGATAGGTAAGCTCGAAGAGCGCGCCCGCAACACAATGTCGCGCTTCTATCGATCGACAGGAAAGGGGAGGTTTTTAGATGTTTTGAAAGACGGAGATTGCTTTATCTTCGCAACTTTTTTGCTTCTTCTTGCGGAATGGCAACCAGTGTTTCTGTTGCAGCCTTATCAGAGAACATCATTCCGGCCATCATAGCTTCCTTTTCGCTTGGAGCTTCATAAAGTATCACCATGTCGTATCGTCCAAGCGTATTCAGAACCTGATGTATTTTGATGCCTGCAGGCGGATGTTTCATAAACTCTTCAGATTTCTTGCTGAAATCCTCGTCAACAGCTCCTCTCATTTTAGCTAACACAACGAATAACATTATCACATCCCACTTGATTGTATATGCTTTAACGTTTTAGGTTTTTCGTTGCACCTATACATAATGCCGCAACTATTCCACCTAACCTCACGCTGTCAAGTCACCGTAAGATATCGATCGAGTATCCGATGGCGGTCACGTTGATCCTCATTAATAGCAGTTGTTGCCTAGAGACGAAGCACAGCCAAGCAGTTAGAAAACCAAAGCGCACGCTAATCAGTTGATTTTGTGTTTCGCTATCCTTTGGCATTAATGGTGAATTCATTCTGTTGACGCGCGCGCTGCGTCCAAAAGTTTAAATTTCGTGAGACATCTCTGAAAAAGTGAAGAGAATGGGCTTCAGACTCAGCCTTTTGGTGTTTAGTGCGTCTGTCTGCATCTTGACGGGTGCAAGTCTTGCAATGACAGTTTATCAAGAAGTAAATCTCTATCAAGAAACGCAGTACGTATGGGCGTATCCTATTCTAGCGTTTGCTTGGATTTTCACTTTCGCTTTTGCTTTCGATCATCTGCTAAATAATCAAAGGCTCAGCTGGAGAAAGTTTCTTGTTCTCATTTTCGGTTTGATAATCGCGTCTTCAGGAGTCACCCATGCAGCGTGGGTCATTGGCACCCCGAAATGGTCTTTCACAGTCTCAACGGACAAGTCTATTTACGCGCTGACCGAAGACGTCCACATCACAGTGACCTTGACAAACCTAGGCTACATACCTCACTCCTTCTCTTCTATCGTAGATCCTCCCGTTATAGTCGAAGTGCTGAATACACATTATATCGCTGGTTATCCTGAACCGGGCCTCCAAATGTGGTATACTGCTATACTTAACCACAGTCAGACGACGCTCACAATTCCCCCAGGGCAAAGCCTAACAAGAACATTCGGGTGGAACCAGACAGTCATTTATCCAGAATCTTCTTTACGCGTTACTCCGGGCACATACGTTGTAGACGCCTTCGTACCGGACCCTCGTTTTTACCCCAGCACGTCCTCTTACCTTCCTCCATTTTGGGCTAGAACCTACATCAACATTACGGCAACCAGCTAAATCGTGGGAATAATCAGACGAAACACACTCCGTGGTTGTGATGAGAGAGAGAAAGAGCGCGCGCGATTTGATGGATGAGCGTAGTGGTTGAATAGCGGTCTCGTAACAGAGAGGCTTACAGAGAACTAAGAGGCTTCAGAGAGGTTGGCAGTTGCGCACGTAGTGCGCTCTGAGAGAAGTATTCTTTTATTGACGGAATGTTGTCTGTTTGGCATTAAGTGAGAGTGGTTGAGATGAAGCTCGGGGCAGTCCTTTTCGATCTAGGTGGGACGCTTATCCAGACTTCTGAAGTCCCTCAGATTTTCAGAAAAATACTTGGGATTTATGGAGTTGAAGTTGACACTGATCAAATCCTCGAGGCTCATGAAGCCAATCAGAAGGAGTTCAATGTTGAGGAAGGTCTAGTTGAACTGGGGTACTCTTTTTGGAGAAAATGGAACTTGAGGCTCCTGAGCAGGCTAGGCATAAGCAACAATGCTGAGTTCCTAGCAGAGAAAATCGACGAATTATGGTGGGATTGTGCGGATCTTCAATTCTATCCTGACGCAATAGAAACATTGGCTCAGCTGAGATCAAAGCAAATCAAACTCGGAGTTGTGACCAATGCCGTTAAAGACGACTATGATCAGATTCTGCACAGACTCGAGGCAGAACACTACTTTGACGTTGTAGTTGGCGTAGATTCTTGTAGAAAGGCGAAACCTGACAGCGAGATATTCCTGTATGCTGTAGAGAAACTTCGAATGAAACCATCACAGGTCCTTTTTGTAGGTGATTCAATGGAGAGAGACTATGAAGGCGCGAAAAGAGCTGGCTTGAAACCACTAATCATTGATCGTAAGGGAAGAGATTTGAAAAATGCTGACTGGATAAAAAGTCTAACCGAAATCCTTCACTACTTTTGATACATGCTCAAGACAAAGATGGCTTGAAAGAGGTAGGCATTCGTCGTGTGCACTCGGAGTGCACGTCAATTTTTCTTTTCATTTTTTCTTATTTAGTTTTATTATAAGAAAGTTTCAAAAGATAGTGGACTTGCAGAAGCTAGATAGATGACGTTTCCATAACTCATAAGAACTGAAACAGAGGATATAGTAGATGATGCAGCATGAGTAGATTCCCATTGAAATTCGCATCATTAATGGCTTTAGTGATTATTCTTGCAAATATTTCATCTACATCATCTAAGGTTCAGGGGATTGAAGCAAGCGGAACCATTTACATCAGGGCTGATGGTTCAGTAGACCCGTCGACAGCTCCTATCTCATCCTTTGACAATGTGACCTACACGTTAACTGGCAACATCACCAGCGATTCTAGCGGGCTCAAGATTGAGAGAAGTAATATGACGCTGGACGGAGCAGGCTACACGCTTCAAGGACCAGGAAATGGAACAGGAACAGGAGTTGACATTTCCCATGTAAACAAGATAACAGTAAGAAACATGGTGATAGAGAGTTTCCGGTTGGGCATTTTTCTCAACCATTCCGTCAGTGACAACATCTACGGAAACAACATAAGAAACAACAGTGGTTTCTTACTGTTCCGTCCACCAGAGCACGATGGTACTGATTGGGAGTACGCGGGCACCGGCATTCTCATCCAGTCTTCTAGAAATACCAACATAAATGGAAACAACATAACAAACAACCTTGACGGCGTCGGTGTCCGGTCTTCTAGCGATAACATTGTTTCTGGAAACAACGTAACCGCAAACAGGTCTTACGGCATTTATCTCACGAATTCTACTGATAACATTGTTTCCGAAAACAACGTAGCAAACAACCTGGACACCGGCATCGACATCGATGATTCTTCTGGTTGCGTCCTAAGGGACAACACTATAGTTGGCAGCAGATACAATTTCGGCATTGGAGGTTATAGCCTTTCGGGTTTCGTGAATGATGTTGATGTTTCAAACACGGTTGACGGCAAGCCTGTCTACTGCTGGGTTAGTGAGCATGACAGGCGAGTGCCACTAGACGCCGGGTACGTAGCTCTCGTCAACTGTTCGGGCATAACTGTTCAAAACCTAAATCTCAGCAAGAACTGGCAAGGCGTTGTATTAGCATACACGACAAACTCGACGATAACCCAGAACAAAATGGCAAACAACGGTGATGGCATCGATCTCTTTTCTTGCACCAGTAACGATATTTCTGGAAACAACATAACAGCAAACAGCAGGGATGGCATCTGGCTCAATAATTCCTCTAACAACAGCGTGTCAGAAAACAACATGGCAAACAACTTTGACGGCATAGAACTCGATTACTCTTCAAGCAACACCATTACTGGAAACAACGTGACAGCAAACGACGGTTATGGAATCGGTCTCTTCTTTTCTCCTCATAACAAGTTTCATCACAACGACATCATGAACAATTACCAAGTCTTTTCGCTTGACTCAACGAGTGCTTGGGATGATGGATATCCTTCTGGCGGCAACTATTGGAGCGACTACAACGGAACCGATTTGTACAGCGGATCCCACCAAAACGAGACGGGTTACGATTGGATCGGAGACTCTCCATACATTATTGACCAAAACAACACTGACAGATATCCGTTGATGCATGCCTTTAGCCCCGGAACAGAAGAAATACGAATAGCCTACAGGAGTCTTCTGCTCCGTTATAATGAGATGCGTTCGGAACTTCAAGAATCAATAGGCAATTTGACAGTGGCCTTCAACTCAATACGTGACAGTTTGCAAGGGCAGATCAATTCTCTAAGTCAAGCATTTGAAAGCCTTAATCAATCGACCACAAGTCTGCAAGAGCAATATAACTCGCTGAGGTATCAACTCAGCACCATCCTTAGCATATTCGGAGCGGTGATAGTGGTCCTCTTTGCAACAACAGCGTACCTTGCAACTAGAAAACCAAAGACAAAACTGGAAACACAAGAAGAAAATCAAGCATAATAACCCCGTTTTGTCCTCAAAGCTGTCTTTAGCAATATTGAGCATGCATGCCTGTTCCGAAAATGGTTAAAAATGTTACAGCGATATCGATCGATCCGTCGCCTAGATGGATGGTTAAGCGTAGTGGTTGAATAGCGGTATCGTAACAGAGAGGCTTGCAAAGAACTAAGAGGCTTGAGAGAAGTTGGCTCGTCGTGTGCACTCGCAGTGCACGTCAATTTTTCTTTTCATTTTTCTTATCTAATTTTCATCATAAGAAATTTTCAAAAGATAGTAGACTTATGGCAATTTAGCCAGAGGATAAAACTTTACCCCAAAACCCAAACGATCGATCGACCACTGCTTAGTCTTTTGGGAGCTCTCCAGTCGTTACGAATTCCTTCAATATTCTGTTGAACTTGTCTGCAGCAGTAATGGATAGAACGTGGCCTTTATCCTTAAATATGTACATTTTAGATCCAAGAATGTTTTCATGCATGTACTTGGCGCCCTCCAACATCACCGCCATGTCATTTTCCCCATGGAGAACCAAAGTTGGAATATTTATTTTCCCCAAAAGCGGGCGAAGGTCTTCTTTCAAAAAGTTGCTGAAACAGTTTACGGCTATCTCTTTGGTAGTCTTCTGGCATATGTTAAATCCTAATTCTTTTAGGTATTCGGTCCCAGGTTCTGGAAATATCAACTTCATGAAGGTTCTCAGTCCATCAGAGTAAGATTTCTGAAATCTTGTTAACAACCCTGTTGCGACTTCTAAGGGATAACCGTGTGGAAAATCATCAGCAGCTATTATTTTGGGAGTTCCACCAATCAATACTAGTTTGGAAACTTTCGTTGGATATGTGGTAACGTATTTAATGGCAATCTGAGCGCCCATAGACTCGCCTACAAGAACAACATTTTCTTCCTGTAGTTCTTCGATTATTGAACTAAGATCCTCCGCATATAGATCAATGGTGTAATTGTCTGCGGGTTTGTCTGATTCGCCTGCCCCCCTCATATCGACGGTAACCATCTTAAAGTTCTGAGAAAAATAATCTACTTGGGGTATCCAAAACTCGGCAGGTCCAATCCATGCTACCACAAAGACTAAGGTCGGCTCCCCCTCACCATACACATAATATGCAAGTTTCACCCCGTTCTTGTCCAGAATCATTTTCCTACGTATCTTCCTGCGCATTCTATCCCTTGCTACATCATCTTTTCCAGTAGCTATTCCTTTCTCATAACATTCATTCGCTTTTTCATGCTGAGCAGATAATGCATAAACGCCACCCAGTGCTTCCAAAGCCTTTGTCTTTTCGTCGCTCCATCTTTCATCGTCGCCCATCATCTCTAGCGCCTGAGAATAGAACCGTACAGCCTCAAAAGCTGCCCATTTTCCCCTCGCGTCTTCGCCTGCCTTTAGTAGGTAGGGGATGCCTTTTTGGGCGTTTCCGGATTGGTAGTAGTGATACGCTAACTGGCTAACAACTTCTTCCAAACGATCCTTATTCGCCTCTTCCATATACTTCGCAATCATTGAATGGTATTCCTTTCTTAGCTTCAGCGCGATTTCGTTATATAAAACTTCCCTAATCTTCGAGTGGTCAAATCGGCACTTATCCTCAAAGGAATGTATTAGAGAATATTTCCTTTCAATGATATTCAAGCTTTTCAACAGCTCGATTCGACCTAAACCTGAAACGTTTTCAACCACACCGAAGGAAAACTCTTCCCCCACCACTGAAGCACAATCTAGAATGTCTCTCTCTCCATCTGTTAGGGCATTGATTCTGCTAACGATAACGTCGTATACTCTGGGCGGAATTTCAACTTCCTCAATGTCTTTAGAAAGCTTCCAGCGGCCGTTTTCTTTAATCAACACATTCTGCTGCATCAACAACCTAACCGTTTCAATGGCGAAGAACGGATTTCCATCGGTTTCCTCGTAGATTAGTTTTGCCAAGTCACCAAGCTCGACACCCAACATGGATAGGACAAAATCAAAATAGTTGATCTGGCTAAGTCTCTTCAGTTCTATCTTCTGGAACAAGTCGTCTCTGCTCATCCTCTGCATAATGTCAAGAAGCGGATGTACAGTTCCCTCATAGGCTCTAGTTATCTCTTCTGGACGATACGCCCCGACAACAAGAATCTTTGAGTTTTGAACAACCCTTGCCAGATAATACAATAACGACAGTGAAGGAGTGTCGGCTGAATGCAAATCGTCAATAAAGAGCAATAAGGGTTGCTTTCCTGAAATGGCAACTAACAGACCAGAGATGGCTTCAAGTCCTTCATCCCTCTCAAAGAGAGTCCCCCACTCAACTCGTTTTTCCCTACCTTTCTCATCTCTATAGGTACGATAAGCTACGGTTGCGCCTGCAATGATCTGACCGACAACAGGAATAGCCTTTACAAAGTCAGGAGCAGACGCCTTGATTACATTCCTGATCTTTCTTTCCTGCAGCGGAAGAGTGTCACTCTTTGAAACTTGAAAAACGTTCCTTAGGGCATCTCTAAAAGGCAAAAATGGAGTTGGAGACTCGTACAAACAGCGGCCTTCTAGAACCTTAATGCCCAGTGGCTCAGCATAAGCTTCAAGCTCATTGATCAGCCTAGTCTTTCCTATCCCTGCCTCTCCAGAAATCAGGATAACATTACCGTTTCCTTCAACAGCCCTATGCAACAAGTCTTTCAACTGACACAGTTCCCTATCTCGGCCAACCATTATGGGAACACTGGATTCCATTTGGCCACGCCCCCAAGTAGGAAACTCGGCATTCAAGCACATAAGCTTATAGCGCGCCCTAAAACTTCCCTTCACATGTCCCTCCATCTCTATGATTTTCCAATTTCTATTTTCTAATCCAATAATAATCTTAGAAATTCTCTTTCTTTTCCCCTTTAGAAGTCTAGAACTTAGAAATCAAACTGCGTTACCTTGATTCATGATAATGTAAATGAGAATAGTAGCTGAATAGTGATACCATAACAGAGAGACTGCGCGCGCGCCGAGCACCAGATTTATAACTCAGAACTTGCCCTCGCCCCTGCCCGGGCGCAACCGCAAATGTCAAACAAACACAATCTTGTGTTATACGTTGATCAAGAACTGGTTGAAAAGTCGCGTGAAATGGGGTTTAATCTTAGTAAAACCTTCGAGAACCACTTGAAACACTTGTTAATGCAATTCTCACGCGTAAATTCTTCAAATAACATCGAAAACAATGGAAATGTTGGTGATTGGTGGGCCGGACCGGACTTGAACCGGCGACCTTCTGCACGTCAAGCAGATGTCCTAACCGAGCTAGACTACCGGCCCTTCGTTCTACGCACATTTTCTAATTGATGACTCTCCTTTTAAAATAGGTTTTCGGTTCCAACGGATGACAGCGCCAATAGCGGGCTATTCTTCAATGCTCTTGATGTATTCTTTGAAATGCTTGAAAGTCAACGGTCTGATAACGGGCTCCTCACCCAAACTCACAAGAAAGCTACCCAAGACCTCAGCCAAGCGGTTCAACCTTCAACTCCCTCACAAACTTTGCAGAATCCGAAAAGTTTGTATGATAAGAAGAGATAACACCGTCCGCTCCCATCCCTTCTCCACGCAAAGCTCTAACCACATTTGGGTGTCTACCCAAGAAAGCCGTCATTCTCTTCTTGAACTGTTCTGGGCCCTGCTCAGCGGCATTGGTGCGCATCTTGAAGTACGTAAAAGCCGCGAGTTCAAACCCGATTTTCGTGAAGTTCGGCATCAACGTGTACTCAGTTATGAAACCGTTTGTCTCCAGCCAACGCCGAGTCCGAGTGACCGTTGGCTGAGAGATCCAGCGACTTCTCGAGCTCCCTGTCGCTGCGTCTGGAGTCTGCCATCATTTCAAACGGCAATTTTCTGTGAACATCCTTCATCAGATAGCCTTCCTTTGCGCAAAGCTACAACGGAATGAATGAATTAAGATTTGTATGGGGAGAGTATGGAATGAAAAGATTTTAAGAAGCACCAACGTAATTGACTTGAAAAGCCGGGATGGCAGAGTGGATTAATGCGCAGGCCTTGAGAGCCTGTGGCCCTTCGGGGCCGCGCGGGTTCAAGTCCCACTCCCGGCGCCTATCAAAATAATAATGTTTCAAGTAGTGTTTCAAAATTGTCGGTTCTGCGCTTTCGCGGAAGCAAGTGTCTCCTTGCTACAGTTTCAGGCCTAGTTCAAGTCTGACTTCCTTCTTCTCAATGTCTTCATTTGAATACGCTGCAATATCGAAACCAATCAACTCGAATCCGAAATTCAAGTAGAAGTCGATCGCGGTAGCATTGTTTGTCTGTGTTTCAAGCACTAGCATTCTTGCTCCTTTTTCTTTCGCGATTTTAACGGCATGATTCATCAACAATGTCCCGATGCCACGCTTGCGAAACTCTTGTCCCACAAGAAACTCCCACACACGCATCCTGTTGTTCCATTTGTCATAACCTAGCTCAATCCAACCGACTTGCCTGTTGCCTAGCACACCCACAAACACTCTGGGTTCTTCAATGTGATTTTCGAAAAGTCTCCCGTGATAATTCTTGTCTAAGGTCTTCTCAAGAACTTTAAGAGTCAACCCTATTCTCTAAAATCCAGATTCGCGACAAACCGATACACCGTAGTAATGAGATGATGAGTACTCAGACCCAAGCTCTCTTAGATACGAATCATTCTTTGAAAGCTCGACTATCATGATATCGCCTTCTTGATTCATCATGATCTCAAACCTCGTAGCATTCAATCTTGTTCGAATAGTGTTCTCTGTTGAACATTATGAATATACCACAACACCATTAATATTATCACGAGTCTGTTCTGGGTCGAAACGTCCAAAGGCAGAGAGGCCTTGTGCGCGAAGCGCACACTTTTTCTACCAGTATCAAGCACTATTTCATGATCGTAGGCGACTAAGATGAAAGAGAAAGACAGTCAATACGGGATATGCGGAGTGTACTGCGGTCAGTGTCCTAACGGGAATGGCAGAGTAAAAATGATGGCTGCGGAGTTGAAGAGACTCGTTGATACGACTCGGTACAACTGGGTTAGGGACCTGGTGAAATCATTCAGTTTTGACGAATTCAGAAAGGGTCTAGAATGGTTTTCTGATTCGCAATGTCCAATGTGTCTGAACGGTGGAGGTGCGCCTTGTGAAAACAGAAAATGTGCCCCTAAGAAAGGTCTTCAAAGCTGTCTTCTATGCGACGACTATTTGATGTGCAAGAACACTGAATATCAAAGAGACGCGTACCCTTTCGTTGTCGAGAATTACAATCGCGTCAAGCAAGTGGGCTTCCAGAAACATCTTGAAGAGGAAGAGGAGAGAGCCAAGGCCGGAGTAGACTTGATGGGTCACCTGGAACGAAGATGCTGCAAGGTTGTCAAACTGGAAGACACGTAGCGCGCGTCATCGTGCTAGATGCTGACACGAGTTGAGGCGAACCATGATTGACAAAAGAGCGCTGTTCAACCTCCTTACTGAGAGAATAAATGAGGTCTTGAAGAGCAAAGCGGATAAAGATGCGAAACTCGAAGCCGTTTGTAGGCTGCTCAAGGAAAATGTCCCGTATTTCAACTGGGTTGGTTTCTACACTGTAGACAAGAAGAAACAAGATGAACTCGTGCTCGGTCCGTGTGAGGGAGAACCCACTGAACACGTCAGAATAGCTTTTGGCAAAGGAATTTGCGGCCAAGCTGCAAAACTCAGAAAGACTTTCCTTGTGCAAGACGTTTCAAAAGAGACGAACTATCTCTCATGCAGTGCAAATGTGAAATCAGAGATTGTCATACCTATCTTCAAGAACGAAGAGATAGTGGGTGAACTCGACATTGACTCTCATGCTCTTTCGCCGTTCACAAAACAGGACACAGTCTTCCTCAAGAAGATAGGCGAAATGGTATCCGGACTTCTCTGAGCGCGTGTGAAGAGCAGGAAGTGCACATCAGGTTTATCTAATTAAAAAAACAAATCGGTCCGCATGGAAATATACAAGCACCCCCAGTATTATGAGATTGCCTTCAGTTTCATAGATCCAAAAGAGCAAATCGACAACTTCGAAAGAATAATCCAGAAATTCAGCAAAATAAGAGTCAACAGATTTCTCGACATAGCATGCGGACCGAGCTTGCAGCTGAGAGAGCTTGCAAGAAGAGGCTATGAGGCAATAGGACTCGACTTGCACCCTGAAATGCTGAAACATCTGAGAGCGAAGGCAAAGGAAGAAGGACTAAGAATAGAGACAGTACAAGCGGACATGTACAATTTCAGACTGAAAGAGAAAGTTGACTTTGCCTTCGTTATGATGGGCTCATTGGACGCCCAGTCGAATGAGAAATTCCTGTCTCACTTGGACTCTGTAGCTACTTCTCTGAACAGTGGAGGGCTCTACTTCATTCAGAACGTGAGCCTGGATTGGACGCGAAAGGTAAAGCAGAAGTGGACGATGAAGAGAGATGGAATGGTGGTAAAGGCGACGTTTGAGGCTTGTTTCAAAGACATACTCAGTCAAACTTACACGGAGAAGACTACGCTTGAAGTCAATGACAATGATGAAACAAAGAAGTTTGTTCAAGAAGAGGATTTCAAGTTTATTTTTCCACAAGAGTTCAAGACACTCTTAAGATTGAATGGGAAATTTGAGTTCTTGGGATGGTGGAGAGGAAACTGCAATGCTTGGCACTTAGATCGACCCTTGGACAGGGAAAAAGACTTCCGCGACAACATGGTGCTTCTTAGAAGAAAGTAGCAAAAAGTCTGAAAGAATTAGGAGGCTTGAGACAGGTGGATGAAAGCTATTTTAGCGCGCCCGCTCTGCAAGTATCAATGTCTGCACATGTTTCTCTTGCTGTGAATCCTTCAAAGAGCTATAGGTAAAAAAACACAGCGAATCTCACGCTTGCCCACACTAGCTGAGAGAGCAATTCGTTTCCCTGAAATTGTCAAACAAGGAGATTGGCCTATAAGTCTTAATATGCCTAGAACCTGCAACTTCACTTGTGACGTCCCATGGATTTCAGTGAGGTTGTTGCTAGGAGAAGGAGCATAAGAAAGTTCAAGGAAGATCTTGTGCCTGAAGATGCTCTCAATAGAGTCTTGGAGGCTGGGCGTTGGGCCCCGTCCGCGGGCAATAGTCAGGCTTGGCGTTTCGTGGTTGTGACTGATTCTGGCATCAAGCAGAGAATTGCGGGGATCTGTACCGACTTTAGCAAGAAAGCGTGGTCACAATTTTCTCCGGAGCGAGCACGATACCTAGCACAGCGAGGCGGTTCATGGGATAAGTCAAACATGGGCAGAGTTCCAGTTTTGGTCGCTGTGTGCTACGAGGTTTTGGAGGAAATTAGAGAGGAACTCGTCTTGGGTTCGGCTTGGGCTGCAATTGAAAACATGCTTTTGGCCGCTGCTGCTAAGAATTTGGGCAGCTGCATATACACTTTTTACGATGAGGAAGAAGAGAACAAGCTGAAGGACATATTGCGAGTCCCTTCTGAATATCGAATTGCTGCGATGATTCAGTTAGGATTTTCAGAAGCTGATCCGCCATTGCCTTCAAGAAAGACGCTTGAAGAAATAGTAAGTTACCAACATTTCTAAGACGTCAGGCTCTCTTGTCAACAGTAACCAGTTCAATGCCTATCTACTAGACAGTAACAGTGCGTTGCTGTGTCAAGTGCTGAGAATATACTGTGAGAAAGTACGAATTTGCACTTTCTAGAGTTTCATTGCGCGCAGAGATGAAAAGAAATAGATCAAAGAGCTTGAAGAGCTCGCCGAGCAGGAACCATATTTCTCTTGTCGCACGCCATATTGGAATCTTTTAAAAGGTGTAGTGCCGAGCGCGCGCGTTTGCTAGCTGAGGTTTTTCTGTAGCCTCAATTCATCTCTTATGGGCAGACCGCCAATGCCTCTTCGAATCTCGCCATGCTTCTGTGCTATAACGTTCGGTTTTACTTCGTAGATTTGGAAACCGATTGTCTGATAGAAAGCCAGAGCGGGCAGGTCGTCATTTGAGGTTGAGACCAACAGCCTCTTCTTACGCATCTTTACGGCTTCATTTTCAACTCTTTCAAGTAGCCTTTTACCAACGCCTGAGCATTGATGTTTGGGCAAGACGCCTAGAGCCACAATCATGATGGAGTCGTCCACTTCCGCAAAAGAAACGAATCCGATTGTTTTGTCCGATTTTTTGGCAACGTACGCTGGAAGTTCTGTGACGGTGAACTGTCTGTCGAAGGTTAACTGCTCTTGTTCGCCCCAAAAACGGGTTACAAACTTTCGAATTACATTTCTTTCCTCTTCGGACACGACCCTTTTGACAGCATATTCAAGCCTTGTTTTCTTCACGCAAGAGCTGCACACCGCTCTCAGCTTCACATGATCAACGCAAAGCGGTTTTCCGCAAGAACTGCACCTGTAAACTACATCTTTCTCACAGTACTCGCAATTCATAGCACTCGTCTTCCTCCTCTTTCACTAATGCTGAATGAAGCTAAATGATATACCAGAGAACAAGAGATTAATCATTTAATGGCAACAAAAGCTGTCATTCTAGATCAGGTCTTGATTGTTTGACGTTGACAGAAAAAGAACGGAATGACCCGGACCAACCTTCAAGCTATCGATGGGTCGTACTGTTTGCATCGTTCTTTGCATTCGTGGTTTTTGCTTTTGCCTTTCAGTCGGTGCCTCCGATTTTGAATCTTCTTGAGAACAATTTCGGTGTTACCGATGCAGAAGCGGGCCTGCTAATGTCCATGGTCGTTATTCCCGGAATTGCTCTCGCCTTGCCGGCAGGCCTTATCATAGACAGGTACGGATTTCGTTACGTTGCAGTTTTGTCTATTATTTCAGTCGCTGTCAGCAGCCTGACAACGGCTCTCGCAAACACGTTTGCGGTTGCCCTTCTTGGAAGATTCATTCTAGGCCTAGGCGGAGCTTTTCTGACCGTTGGTACACCGGCCATTATTCCTCAATGGTTTGCGCATAAGGAAATGGGCAAAGCCATGGGTATCTTCGCGACAAACATGGCTATGGCAGTTATCATCGCTTTTCCAACAGCCACTGTCCTCACCCAGAGTTTCGGCTGGCGTGCTCCTTTTTATGTAGGCACAGTGGCGGCTGTCGTGTGCGCGTTAGTGTTTGCCGTTACAGTAAGAGAAGGGCCCTTGAAAGGCGAGCGCAGACCCATCCGAGGGAAGGAAGTCAAAGAAGCAATCAAAACTGGCGAGGTCTGGAAGGTTAGCCTGATATGGCTGTTTTTCAATACCGCAGGCACAGCGTTCTTAACATGGGCTCCGACCCTATTCCAGAGATTCAAGAGCCTTGAACCTTTCTACGCAAGCCTTCTCGCCAGCCTAGTTATGTACTCTTCACTGTTCTTCGTGCCATTGTTCGGCTGGATTTCAGACAGGTACGGCAAGCGCAAACCGCTCATCATAGGGGGTTCAGTCTCGATGGCGCTGAGTTTGATCTGGATCTCTTATGCCAGCGGTCCCGCTCTCTTGCTGTCTGTGGGGACGCTCGGCATTTCAGGAGCGATGACTCCGCCGCTACTAATGGCAATCGTCGCGCAAAGTCTGCCTCCGAGACTTTCCGGCACAGGGTTCAGCATCGCTGCTCTTTGTCAAAACATTGGAACAGCCCTGTCAGCGCCCTTGAGCGGCTATCTCCTGCAAACTACGCAGTCTCTTGTGCTGACATTTTTCGGCATATCATTGTTCGCATTCGCAAGCGCAGCGACGGCATTGACGATAAAGAGCAAGTGAGTCTGGTGACTGAGCAGTGCTCTCTGAAAACGTTTTAAAAAAGTATATAACTTGAAAGGTTTCTATTGCTAGAAAAGTGTCGGAGGTTTCAACCAAATGTGCGTGTTGGGTAAAGACAAGTTGAAGGAGCTTATCGACAATTACAAGTGCATATATCCCTACGATTATGACCTGCTTGACGGAGACGGCTACGTCTTAACAGTTAGAGAGGAAACGACGCTCCATTACATGGAGCACAAAAACCTGATCTCTCATGAGATCGTCTTCACACCTCCAAACATGGTTGCACATCTGACTGCGAAGAGCAAGTACGGACGAATGGGATTATCATTCTTGAACGCTGCGAAAGTTCACAGCGGATTCGTTGGAAGACTTGCACTAGAGCTTGTAAACCTGAGCAACGATCGTCGACCCATCACGATAAAGCGCGGAGACCCCTTCATGCACATAGAATTTGTGACAAGAGAGGGCGAACCATCACCGTACATGGGAGAGTACCAATTCCAATACTTGTCTGAAGATGAAATGCAAATGTACACCCCAATATTGAAGAAAGTTTTTCCAAACTACGATCAGCTTGCCAAGACGTGGCTCAAAAACAAACGTCTGCCCCCTTAAAACCCAAAGAAAACGCATTTCTTGGACGATTAGAACGTTGGTTGCCGCCACCTGACGGAAGAAAACTGGTATGATCTCAATCCATGCTCTCTTCAGAGCTACAGTTTGCAGTTCTCAAAGGAATGAGCCTCTCTTCGAACAATCAATAATTGCTCCTTAAAATGTTGCTGACAGGCCATCCGCACGTTTTTGAGCGCGCACCCTGCTAAATGAATCATCGTTCATTGATCATTCGTAACACGCGAAGAGCACAATAGGACAACAAACCTGCGGCAAAAGCGTAGAACAGATAGTAATCAAAGAGAGCGGAGATTAGGTATTGTGAAGTTAAAAGCCCTAGAGAGAGCAGAATCATGATCCAAAAGGCAACTCGTTCCGGTCTCTGCAAAAAGCCTTTCATGGCCAAATCTCAATTTCCTTTAGTCGGCTGTGCCACTTTGATATTATCGATGGTGAAGCAAATAGCACTTTCTACGTAAGATGTCTAGCGTGTGCTGGCAGTTACTGATGCGTTCTTAGTCCGCTGTCGCTGAAACAACCTTGATTTTGGTTATTAAATGTTTAAATATACGGGCAAGGTATGCAGAAGGGGATGCAAAATGCGGGCAAAGAATTACAGAGCAGTCAAGGGACAAGCCTACACAAGAAGAGAATTCGTGAGGGGCTTTCCACAGTCGAAGATCACCAAATTCACGATGGGAGACACGAAAGCGAAATTTGAGTATGAAGCCAGGCTCATATCATTACAAAGCGCTCAGATTCGTCACAACGCCCTGGAAGCGGCACGAGTCGCGTCAAACCGGCAGTTGATGGAGAAACTCGTGAACAATTACCAGCTGCAAGTTCATCCTTTTCCGCATAATATCCTCAGAGAGAACAAGATGATTTTTGGTGCACACGCGGACCGGCTTCAGGATGGCATGCGCAGATCCTTTGGAAAACCAATCGGAACCGCTGCACGAGTGAGGCCTAATCAGACGATCATAAGCATCCGCGTTAATGCCGATGCTTTGGATCTTGCTAAGGAATCTCTGAGACGAGGAAGTGCAAAGCTTCCGATGCCGTGCAGAATAGTAGTTGAGAAGTTGCAGACCGAAGAGGTGAAGACAGTTGAGTGAGATGCGAAAAGATCTAGTATTATGGTTTGAGAATTTGAGAAAAACAGACATTCCGTCTGTTGGAGGAAAAAACGCGAACCTAGGTGAAATGACTAGTGCGGGAAAAATACCCGTACCGCCGGGATTCGCTATAACAGCTTACTCTTACAAAAAATTTATTGAAGATACAGACATATCCTCAAGGATTTACGAGATCATAGATGAAACGGTGACCAACCCGGACGATCCCAAGCAGTACGAGGTTGCTTCCAAGAAGATTCGTGAACTAATAGAAGCAACACCCATGCCTAAAGATATTCAGAAGGCCATAAGATCGGCTTACGAGGAACTGGGCAAGAGGCTAAAGATGAAAGATGTTTTTGTTGCGGTGAGATCAAGCGCGACGGCTGAAGACCTGGCCGATGCCTCTTTCGCTGGACAGCAAGAGACTTTTCTGAATATCAGAGGCGCTAATGACCTCCTCAAGAACACGGTAAAATGTTGGTCCAGCCTTTTCACACCGCGAGCGATTTTCTATCGCAACGAGAAAGGCTTTGCACATGAAAAAGTTTTCATAAGTGTCGGAGTTCAAAAAATGGTGAACTCTAGAGCCGCAGGTGTCATGTTCACTTTGAACCCAGTGACTGGAGAAACCAACCAGATAGTGATTGAAGGCAACCACGGTTTGGGCGAGGCTGTCGTTTCGGGTGCAGTCATTCCTGATGATTTTGTTGTTGATAAAGAATCGCTGAAGATTATCGGAAGACGTTTGGCCAAGAAAACGGTCCAGTACATCCGTGATCCGAAGACTGGACAAACTGTTCATGCAGACGTGCCTGCTGACCTGCAGGAGAAACCGTGTGTCAGCGACGAGGAGATATTTAAACTTGCAGAATTGGGTAAACGCATTGAACAGCATTATGGGAAAGCCCAAGACATCGAATGGGCAATCGACAGGGACTTGCAGTTTCCGGCCAGCGTGTTCATAGTGCAGTCGAGGCCGGAAACGGTTTGGAGCATGAAGCTTGCAGAAGCCCCGGAAAAAGGCGAAGCAGTGGAAGCGAAGCCTGTGGAGATGAAGGTTGTTGTCAAGGGAATCGCCGCGGGCAGGAGAGGCTCTGCTGTAGGCGTCGCAAGAATTGTCTCAAGCCCGGACGAAGCAGGCAAGGTTATGCACAAAGGAGACATACTTGTCACCGACATGACTAACCCTGATTACGTGCCCTTCATGAAAATGGCAGGTGCCATAGTCACCGATAAGGGCGGAGTAACCGCTCACGCAGCGATCGTCAGCCGTGAACTGGGCATACCGTGCGTCGTGGGAACTGAAAAGGCGACGCAACTCATGGTCAGCGGGAAGGAATACACCGTGGATTCGAGAAGTGGCGTCATTTACGAAGGAGCGCTTCTAACCTTGTCTGGGGGACAACCTTCAAACACCGGCATGGCCGTTGCAGCTCAAGCTGGAAGTCCGACCGGCGTGTTTCAGTCTGTGCCAGTGACGGCGACCAAGATCTACATGAATCTGGGGGTGCCGGAGAAAATTGAAGACTACAAGGATCTGCCGTTCGAAGGCATAGGCCTGATGCGGACGGAATTCATTCTTGCCAGCTACATTGGAGAACACCCAATGAACTTCGTGGACACTGGTCAGAGTCAGAGATTTGTCGACAAACTTGCTGAAGGAATCGCCACTGTGGCACGAGCCATACAGCCCCGTCCAGTCGTGGTGCGTTTCAGCGACTTCAAGACCAACGAGTACAGGGAACTGAAAGGCGGCGACAAATACGAGATCGTCGAGGCCAATCCAATGTTGGGTTGGAGAGGATGCAGCCGCTACATAAGCCAGTGGTACGAAAAAGCTTTCAGACTCGAGTGCCAAGCACTTGCTAAATGCCGAAAAGAGTGGGGCTTAAAAAACGCTTGGGCCATGCTTCCAGTCGTGCGCACACTGTGGGAAGCAAAAGCAGTTTTGGAGATCATGCGGCAAGAAGGCTTGGAGAGGTCAAAGGACTTCAAAGTGTGGTTCATGGCTGAAACACCCTCAATCGCCATACTTGCTGACGAGTTCTCAAAACTGGCTGATGGCTTTTCCATCGGTTCAAACGACATGACACAGGGCATACTGATGATCGACAGGGACTCAGAACGCTTGGGACTAATGGGATACTTTGACGAAAGAGACCCGGCTGTGGAGAGAATAATAGCTCACTTGATCAGGGTGGCTCACGAAAACGGTGCAACCGTGTCGATTTGCGGAGAAGGCCCGTCGAACCTGCCGGACTTTGCAGAATTCCTCGTCAGAGTCGGAATTGACAGCATCTCAGTGAACAATGACGCAGTAATAGCCACAAAGAAATTGGTTGCAAGCGTGGAACAGAAGATTGTGCTGGAACGACTCGCTGAACAGAATGAACGAGCCCTCGGGCATCCGGTTCGGAAACCAAAGCAACCTTGGGAATGGACAGAATAGACTTCCCTACACCACCCCTTTCTTCTTATAACTCAGAGCATAGTCTATTAGACTTTCAGGATGATTACATATGAAGCAATTTGATTTTGAAGAAGAAAGAGTGAAACAGGAAATTCTCAAACTCGGCGCGAAACGCGTCCTAATCCAATTTCCAGAAGGCCTCAAACCTGAAGCACCACGCATAGCCAAGATAATTGAAAAATTCGGGGTTTTGCCGATCATTTCTGCCGACCCTTGTTACGGCGCGTGCGACGTGGCGACAGCCGAGGCTGAGAGTCTAGGAGTGGACTTGATCATCCATTACGGACATTCCAAACTCGTGAAGTATGAACGCGTGCCAACAATCTACGTTGAAGCCCGAGCAACCTTGAACGTGAACGCTGCTGTTGAGAAAGCGGTGCCGATGCTGGAAAAGTGGAGCAAAATAGGTTTGGCCACGACCGTTCAGCACGTGCAAGCTCTCGATGAAGCCAGAGAAATCCTGACACACGCGCACAAGACGGTTGTGATAGGCGATACTGGACGCTTAAACTATCCGGGTCAAGTGATCGGGTGCGACTACAGCAACGCCATCTCAATAGCGAAAGACGTTCAAGCCTTCCTTTTTGTCGGCGGTGGACAATTTCACGCCCTAGGCGTTGCTCTATCAACCTCTAGGCCGACAATAGTTGTTGATCCATACGACAACACAGCCTTCTCGATAGACAAGGAGGCTGAGAAAATCTTCAAGCAAAGATGGGCAAGCATAGAAGAAGCTCAGAAAGGCAGGACTTTTGCAGTCCTCGTCGGCCTTAAGCCAGGACAGAAAAGGCTGGTAGAGGCTTCAGAAGTGAAAGACATGCTTGAAGAAAAAGGCAAGACAGTGTACCTTTTTGCAGCCAAAGAGATAACTCCAGAAGTGCTCATGGAATTCCCGACGGTGGACGTTTTCGTGAACACTGCGTGCCCGAGAATATGCTTGGACGATGCAGTCAGATTTAGGAAGCCGGTTTTGACGATTAATGAGGCGTCAGTGGTTGTTGGCAAACTGTCTTGGGAAGAATTATGCAAAAGAGGATTGCTCGAAAGCTAGACTTGGAGATGCTGCTTTCCCGGGTCAAGCCGCATCCGACACCCAGTCCAGACCTTGAACAGTACACAATCTCAACCGACGTTGCCGCAACGATGCTTTACATCGCAGCCTATGTGAACGACGACATAATCGGCAAGACAGTCTTGGATCTTGGCTGCGGCACCGGAAGACTGACGCTCGGAGCGGCCTTCTTGGGCGCAAGACAAGCTGTGGGTGTCGACATCGACAAGACTGCAGTCAAAGTGGCCTTTGACAATTCTGAGGCAACGAGCTTAAGGCAGAAGGTTCAATGGGTTGCAGCAGACATCAATGCCATCTGCGGAAGCTTTGACACGGTCATACAAAACCCACCCTTCGGGGTACAGAGACGGGGCGCTGACCGAAAGTTTCTGGAGCGGGCTTTGGAAGTCGGCAAGATTGTATACTCTCTTCACAAAAACGTAAAAGACAAGACGGCTTTTGTGAAGTTGAAAACCGGCAAAACAAGTGCAGTGAAGGTTTCGCCTTCCCCCTTCTTGGAAAGACTAATTGAAAAACACGGAGGGAAAATCAAGGACGTGTACGCTATGAAAATGACGATTCCCTATATGTTCAGTTTCCACACGAAAAGAAGACATGAGTTTATAGTCGATTTATATGCTATAGAGAAAAGATGAAAAGCACATGAGGATCAAAACAGCGCCCGTACAGCAGCAGAATGACAATCAACGATGGAACCTCAGCATGCTTTGCCTTGCCAACAAATCAAAAGGTTTATTGATAGGCACATAAAGTACAGTTATATCAATTTGGTTGATGTTTGCGTTTAGCAATCCGTAAGCATTTAACTCATAAACCATCATTAAAAAAGGGAGTCGGAATGAATTCAAAGCCGAATGAACAAAAAATCGGGCAGCTAGTTGTGCCAGGCGAACGCCTCGGCGTGATTGAGGAATTCATTCCGGACGCAGGAACCTACGTGAACGACGGAGTCATCTACTCGCAGGTCATTGGCCGCGTCTTGATTGATCTCGTCCACAAACGTGTGTCAGTTCATCAGCTGGTACATGGAGCAAAAACCCCCATCACGGGAAGTACCGTGCTGGGGCAAGTTTCAAACGCTCAAGCAGAAACTGCTGGCGTACGGATTTTTGAGATAGGCGATGAAGAGCTTTCAGGAATTTTTACGGGCATTTTACACGTTTCTGATGTCCAGTTGAAATATGTGGATTCGATGTTTGACATATGCAAGGCCGGCGACATCATAAGGGCCAAGGTGATCAGCGAAAAGAACAGGACTTACCACCTGTCCACTAAAGACAAAAACCTAGGAGTAGTCTATGCTTTCTGCTCGAACTGTGGCAACCTTCTTCAACCGAAGAGACAGGGGATGTACTGCTCGAGATGCGACAGAATCGAAAGTCGGAAAATATCATCGGACTACGGAAAAGGAATGATAGAGCAGAAGGACGGATCGGATAGATGAATGTTAATGTGTTGAAGAAAACCTCGAACGAGCTTAGGATTGAAGTTGAGGGCGGCGGACACACGCTCTGCAATTTAATTCAGAAAAAGTTGTTGGAAGAGGAAGATGTGGACTTGGCGGGTTACGATGTGCCGCATCCGTTGGCCTCAAGCCCTGTTATTTATGTGCGCACGATGGATGGTGTTAGACCCGAAACCGTCCTGAAAAATGCTTTGCAAAAAGCACGTGACATGAACAAGGAATTCGGCAAAGAACTAGAGAAGGCCTTCAAGGAAAAGTAATTCTGTTTTTTACAGTTATGAGCAGCTTGCTTAAGCCCTCAACCAGATCCTGAGATTTCCCCAAAATAGCAACACTTTCCTGCAATGTAGTGCAGTTGTGAAGCCAACCGTAAACTATCAATGCCTCTGCCGCGTCAGCAAGCATGTGCTTAGTCATTCTTGATGGCAAAAAATCTCTCAATCCAGCCTCTCTAAGCGCTTCTGCAAGCGCTGCTCCTTTGACCTTAGAACCTGACGGTTTTCCCGTGTGATTCGATAAAACGAGCGAGTAGACAAAGTTTATGTACGAATCTCCAAGAGACGCCAATTTATGATCACTCAACACTCCCGTTAGATCTCTGTAAGGCCTAATGAAAGGGAATGCTCTGGTTAATTTGCCCAAATTTGAAGTCTCCACCGCTACCGATGTTCGCTAAATTTATAATACGTCCTCCTCTTATAATCTGGTCGCATCGTTGAGGAACCATTTTGTCTTTTAAGAAGTTCCGAGTGATCAAACCCGAAATTCGCGTTTTAGGAGTCGACGATGGAATATTCGTTCCTCACACGAAAGGTTTCGCACCGATTATCGGAGTGGTTTTTCGAGGCGGATACTGGCTTGATGGCGTGATGAGCACCAAGGTTGAAGTGGACGGATTTGACGCCACAGATAAGATAGCCTCAATGACGGTTAATTCTCCGCACTACAAGCAACTAAGAGTAATTATGCTAGACGGAGTCACGTTTGCGGGCTTCAACGTTGTTGACATCAAGAGATTGAACGAGGAAACGAAGCTGCCTATCATCGCCGTGACGCGCGACAGGCCGAACTTCAAAGAGATCCATGATGCGTTGAGGCATCTGCCTGCAAGTGAAAAGCGATGGAAGGCAGTAATGAATGCCGGAGAAATCTTCGAGGTCACCACTCGAGGCAAGAGTGAGAAAGTGTTCATTGAAGCGGCAGGGATGTTTGAAGAGGACGCTAGGAAGATCGTGAGGTTGACGGCTACTCGAAGCAACGTTCCTGAAGCCTTGCGCGTGGCCCATCTCATTGCTTCAGGCGTCAGCTTCGTTTAGTTTCAATATTGATCGATGCGAGAAAAGGTTTAAATGAGACTATGCTAAGGGAAAACAAACGGACAACGGAGAAACGTGGTTATGGAATTTTGTCCCAAATGCGGTTCTCGGCTAGCTCCTAAAAAAGGAAAAACGGGGAAAGAAACTTCATTGGTTTTGGTTTGTCCAAAGTGCGGCTACAAGAAACGAACCACCGACAAGAAGATCGAGCCGAAGATTGCCAAGCTTATCCAGCACAAGCCGCAACAACTTGTTGCCGTAATAGGGAAGGAAGAGCAGAAACTGAGGACACTGCCAACCGTCAGAATGGAGTGTCCCAAGTGCGGGAACAATCTGGCCTACGTTTGGCAAGTGCAGACAAGAGGCGCAGACGAATCTTCAACTCAGTTCCTACGTTGCACCAAGTGTAGCTACACGTTCAGAGAATACTCATAAACATTGTGCGTTTCGGGGCGAAGTTGTCACCGCAGTCGTGAAACTGAGAGAAAGAGGATACTCTGAAGCTTATTTGAAGACTATGATGCGAGCTCTGTTAGAACTTTCTGACCATGCAGACTTGCACAGTGCTGACGATGTTTTGATGTATATAGCTAGAAAGAAAGTGAAAGACTCGTTCAAAGCGAATCTTGTAGACTTCTACAAGCACTATGCAGACTTCTACGGAATCAGTTTAGCGAAAGTCTGCTACAGAAGAGAACATAGAATTCCGAGAGTTCCGCTGGAAGGGAAGATTGACATGTTGATTGCGCACGCGAGTAGAAAGTACGCATTGATATACTCGATAATCAAAGAGTGCGGTTTGAGACCTGTTGAAGTTGCTGGTTTGACGCTTGACGACATCGACTTAGAAAAGGGCGTACTCTCAATCAGGTCAGCTAAGCACGGTTCTCCGAGAGCGTTGAAGCTGAAAGAGAAGACTCATGCGATGCTCAACAAGTATGTCAAATCAAGAGAATTCGGCTTGCACGACAGACTGTTTCCGCCTGCAGGGATAATCTGCAACACTTACGGACGACTCAGGACTTCACTGTCAAAGAAGCTGAATGATATTGAACTTCACAAGATTCGGTTGTACGATTTGCGACATTTCTATGCAACAATGCTGTACCATAGGACAAAAGACATTTTGCTTGTGAAAGAAAAGCTCGGACATAGGAACATCAACAATACGCTAGTCTACACTCATCTAGTTGACTTTGGAGAGAAAGACGAATTCTATAGTGCAACAGCAAACAGTGTTAGCGAAGCTGCGAAGCTGATTGAGCAGGGCTTCGACTATGTCTGCGACATTGATGCAGTGAAACTGTTTAGAAAACGAAAGTAGCTCCACTCAGTGTCTCTCTTTTCTCTGCTTTCTCCTATTGACTATGACTGCCAGTAGTGTTGCTATCACAAAGAGTGGCAAAATGATCAATGATGAAAACTCGGGCACTGTTGGATAGTTGTCCCTGTTGCCACCATCTATAATGTAAGGATGATCCCATATCTCATCGCTTCCAGTTTCATTTTGGTGCGGACCACAGTACAAATCTATGTCAGTATAGTTGCTCCAGTAATTGCCGCCTGAAGGATAGCCATCATCCCAAATGTTTATGGAATAGGTGGTCCAGCCGTCCTGAGCCTCGTCATACACTTGAGGAGTGTTGTTCGTGAAGTAGTTGTGATAGAATTTGTTATCTGAAGATTTGGAAAGTCTTACTCCTCCGTGGTTGTTTTCAATTTTGTTTCCGAAGATATCATTGTCAGAGGATTGAGAGAGCCAGATACCATAATCTTTGTTTGCAACTATATTGTTTTCAGAAACAACGTTGTTGTGACTCCAGTCAAACCGCATTCCACTTCCCATGTTATTTGTCATATTGTTCTGTGATATGTTATTGCTATGAGAACCGTCAAGGTAGATGCCATACCTACTATTGCTTGTCATGCTGTTTTGTGTAATGTTGTTTCCAGAAGAACTCCTAGAGTAAATGCCATGAGAATTGTTCAAGAAGATGTTGTTGATGATTGTCGAGTTTTTCGTGTAGGCGAGTAGCACACCTTCACCGTTATTCTTCAACTCTAATTGATTGATGGTGACGTTGGATGAATTCACAATTCCCACGTATCCAGCGTTGAAGGGGATGGTCATGTCATATTTGTTAACCCAATAACAGACAGGTTTGCCGTCAATAGTATTGGACTCATCTATATCATGAATGAACTCAGAAAGTCCAGATCCCTCAACTCCCAAGTTATTTGTGTTGTTGACCATAATGTTATTCCTGAGCACGTTGCCGGAAGAGCTTTGGATAAAAATTCCCCGATTGGTGTTATCTCGGATACTATTTTCCAAAACGGTGTGGTTCGCCCCGCAAAGGTAAATTCCGCCAAAATTGCCTCCAATGTTGTTTCCGGAAATAGTATGTCCCAATCCGTAAGGCTCGATACCCCATATATTCCCACTTACATTGTTTCCAATGATGCTATTGTATCTCGAATATTGTCCAAAACTGACTCCTCCATAGTTCTCTGTTATGCTGTTTCCACTTACTACATTGTCTCGTGTGCGATCCGGTGCAAGTCCATTGCCCTCGAGTGAAATGCCGGTTTGAGCGTTTGTTGTTATTGTGTTTCCGAAAATCTGGTTGCCTGAACAGTCACGAATCTCAATACCATTGTCGTTAGTTGCTATGCTGTTTTCTGAAATGGCATTGCCTGACCCATAAAGCTCGATTCCAATTCGATTATTCTTAACATTGTTCCCAGAAACAATGTTGCCATGGGAAGAACCGTCCAGATAAATGGCAAAGTAGAAGCCCTTGATGTCAGTATTTTTGATCGTTACATTGTTTCTACCAGAAAGATCCATCCCTCGCCCCTCTCCTGTCCCTTGAATGGCGTAACCTGCTCCATCAACAATAATGTTGTCTCTCTCAATCACAATTGCGTCGTAAATGTTGGTAGTAAACGTATAAGTGATCTTGTCAAAAGTGGAAATTGGTGCATCAGAAGGATCTATGCTTCCATTCCCTCTTATGTATATGGTTCCAGATCCATGAGCTATCTGAACTTCGAATAACATGCCTATGAGAGCGATTAGAAAAATAGTTGGCAAGACACTTTTCATTTTACAGCAGTCATTATATCTTCTGTTTCGAGTTTTATGACTTGCGGAACAATCTTCGATTGAAGTCAAAACAGGGATTTTCCCCATAGAATAGTATAGGGGGTTTCGCTGTTTTGAAAATGTTCATAGCGTGCGCTTCGAAAGTCTAGCCTATCCGTACTGTTGCCTTTCAAGTCGAGCAAGTTTTTTCTTCTTCCGCTTTTCTTCTCTCACTTTCTTTTTCTCAGGTTTAGGTTTTTTCAGTTCTTCTCTTGTCTTTTCTCTTGTATAACCCACGCTACTGCCTTCTTCTCACATGAAAACAAAGACTCTTACCTTCTTTTCTAGATTGTGTTTGAACTACTAATGCCTGTTGATAGCGTACATGCTTCGATTCAAATCAAAAAAGGGATTTTCCCCTATACTTTGTTATATGGGATCTTCCCTATTTCGACAAATCTGTTTACGATTGCTATGTCCGCATTACTGCAGTGATTCTGATAATTCACCTAAGATCATGCATCAAATAGGATGCGTGACAGTTACTCACTGCCCAGAACATGTGAAGGATCCTTGGTGACTTTGATAATTTTCCATCCTCCAAGAAAGTCCTTTCTATATGAATGGAAGAGACCGCAAGATTCACATTTCATTATCTTTGCCCCTTTTTTAATGTTGAGTTCAAACAGTTCCAATGGACCGCCGCAATCAATACATGTTCCAGTATGCTTTTTTTCGTTTGTAGCCAATATATTCGCTCCAACAGATGAATGATCCGTTTTCTCTGATCACTAGATCAACATCAAAAAATCTTATAAGCTTTGGTTTTCATCTAATATGACATAACCATTAGGGAATTGTCGGATATGTATCAGCAAGGTCCAATAGCGCATGAACCGCAATATATATGCGACATTTGTGGCAAGAAGAAGCCTGTTAGTCAAATGGCTGGAAAATGTGTAACTTGCGGAAGGTATGTATGCAGTCAATGTGCCGTCTTAAGCGAAGACAAGGTCTATTGTGCAGAACATGCTCCGAAAAAAGGCTGTTTCATAGCAACTGCCGCCTATGGCACTTCCATGGCCATGGAAATCAACACTTTGAGAAGATTCAGAGATGAAGAAATGGAACCAAACCTTCTTGGAAAACATCTAGTTGCTCTATACTATGATCTAAGCCCCCCGTGGCAAGAACGATTGCTAGAAGCGAAAGAATGAAAGCATTCGTTAGATTGAATCTTAGGCCGATTATATGTTCTCTCAAGTCAAGGAACAAACACCAAGATACTTAGCACAGCGAAGAGATTGTTCTTGCCCCCACTACATTTGAACAACTACTCAATGTATGACCTAATACCTTTGATAGAAGCATGGCTTGGCCAAGAAGGTTTTACTGTTTCAGTTTTGGCTAATAGAGTAGAAGGTGCGAAAAAGACTGGTTTTTTCTCTTCAGAAAAAGTAACAGTATTCCTAGAAGATTATATCGGTTTGTGCTCAGTGAAGATACAAGGTCAAACAAACACTTGCATTCGTCTTGTTGAATATCTCAGATCGCTTCCAAACAAAGCACCGAGGAGCGAGAGAGAGGTTATAATAAAGGAAAGGGAGATTATCACGATGCCTTGTCCCTACTGTAGAACTCTTGTCAGTGTAACCGAAAGAAAGTGCCCAAACTGTGGCGCCTATATTAAAGGGTAAACTGAGATTAGCGCGCCCGTGAGCGGCATGTGAGATGTGGGCCTATCACTTTTCAAAAAGCAAAATGCTGCAGCCAGATTTATCTTTGAAACAGAATTGTCTCGTAAAAAGCGTTTCCTTATCCTTTCTGAACGCGCGCGAGAGAAAGAACTGAAAAGAAAACAAAAAAGGCTGGTTTCGCTTCCTGCAAAACATTCGGCAGGCAAGAAATAGTTGCGTTTGGGTTAGGACGAAAATTCACTCCAATCAACGAGCCGTTTACGTTAAATACAAACGTGCAGTTGATAACAAGGCTAATTGTTGACAGGAGATGTGGTGATGATGTCAAACAAAAAGGCAGTTCAGTCCACAATCGGTCATGTCAGTATCGAAGTGTCCAGCTTGAAGAATTCGAGGCAATTTTATGAGGTTTTGCTGACGGGACTCGACTGTAGACTCATGGTTGATGAGAGAACAACGATGGCGTTTGCCAATAGAAACTTTCAGGTCTGGGTGTGCGAGTCGGACTCTCCAAGAGTCAAGCGTGGACGCCCGACGGGTGAAGAGGTTGCAGTTGCTGACCATCTCGCAATATTGGTTCCTGACGAGAAGACTGTGAATGCCATAGCCGCAAAAATGAAAATAAGCGGTTTCGCTCCGTTGTTTCCTCCTGAAGTGCATCCCCATTTCACACGCGGATATTACGCTGTCTCCTTCTGCGACTCGGATAACTTTGTGACCGAAATCTACACTGCGCCCGAAGAAACAAGCACAGTGGTTCCAACCTGATTTGGGGTTGGGATAAAACTTTACCCCCCAACCCACACACATAAAAAGACATTAATGCTATCCAAAACCTAAAAAACAAACAGAATGCAAACTTTGCAGGAGAGGTGATTCAAATGCCAATGGCATACCTGCTCATAAACACAGAAGAATTCGACCTCCAATTGATGAAAGCACTGAGGGAGATCAAGGGAGTTGAAGAAGCTTATCCTCTTTACGGCGTCTACGACATCATCGTGAGGACAAAAGCAGATACAATGAACCAGATTAAAGAGATACACAACAGAATAAGGAAGTTGAAGAAAGTCAGACAGACGCTAACAATGATAACGCACGAAGAGTAGCGCGGGCTAGGCAAGGAGACTGCGGGGAAAATCTTTGGAAAAGCGCGCGCAAAAGTCATAAGAACTGAGGAAAACGACAGGATGGACGGTGACAGAAGCTGCTCGAGGGCAACAAAGTGAATTTGAGAGTCGTGGAGAAAGAAGATTTGCCATTAGTGAAGGAATGGAGAAATGATATCGAATATTCAGGCGAATGCCAATCTATCTCACAGGAAACAATAGAGGACTTAGAGAAACAATATGATGAACTTGCTGAAGGCCAATGGTTTTTTATAGAGAAAAAAGATGGCAACAAAATCGGCACTATAAGTCACAGAGCGGTGTGGAAGACACAAGAAATAGGTTATGCTGTGCTGCCAAGTGAAAGAGGAAAAGGCTACTGCTCCGAAGCTGTCAAGATTATGGCTGATTATTTGTTTCTTTCAAGAGATATCGTTCGTATTCAAGCCCATACTGAGGAAAGGAACGTGGCTTCTCGAAAGGTTCTAGAAAGAGCAGGCTTCAAGAAAGAAGGAACATTTCGGAAAGAGTATTTCGTTAGAGGAGAATGGAGAGACAGTTGTTTATACAGCATTCTTAGAGAAGAATGGAAAAAACCAAAAATACTAACAAAGATTTCAAAATGATAGCAATCTTGAAAGGCGCCTTGTGCTCGAGGGGTTAAAATGAAACCTTAGGCAAAAAACCTAGGTGGTTTTCTAGTTTCGATGTAGCTTTGATGCAGGTGTGACCGCAAAATTAAAAGCCTAGAAATCTCCACAGATAACCTTGAGAGTGTTCATGTGACCTTTGAAATAGAGGAAAAGAGCCACATCGTAGCCAAAGGAACTGGGTACTACAAAGAACATAATCAACTGAGTGACGCAATGGAGAAGGCGACAAACTGGCTGGCAAGTCAGCCCGTTGGTGCAGCAGTCACAATTACAGAAACAACGACGATAACGAAAAAATCCTCTTGAGAGCTTCATTCACTGACGATTTCCTTCCTTTTTCACAATTATAGATAGCGGAAAACTTGAAGCACAACTACAAGATATATGGGACACCATGAAACATATGACTGGAATTCAATCCGTGGAAGAGCAAGTCTTGTTGGATGAAGCGAAAGCACTCTTTGGAGAATTGTTCGATGTCTTAAATTCCCGAAATCTTCTAAGAAAAACAACAATCCCAATTGACATAGCAAAACTCAAGAAGATATGGAAAAATACGATTCACTACGGAGATGCATTCAACGAGATAAGCAGAAAGTTCAAGAGATTTCAGTCGGAAGCGCGCGCATCCTATCGACTGCCTCTTCTGCAAGAGGAAATACGAGTGCGAAGATCCAAAGAATCAAGCAACATTTCACAATTCGATTAAGGATATTGATGATGCTATCAAAAGGATAGAGAACTAATCCGATTTGGAAATCGCGCGCGCTGAAACTGTCAAGCTTGATCTGGATAACATGCCATTCAAGAGTGTGGAATATTGGGCGTCAAGAATAAGCAGTTGGTTCAGGCTTAGAGGCTTCTACAATAGGTTTCAGCATCTCTGCCTATGATTCCTAGCATGTGACGTAGATCGTTGTAGATTACTAGGCATTTGAATGTGAACATGGTTTTAGAATAGTCATCTTCCATTTGTTATTGGAGTATATTATTGTGCCTATGTTTGTGTGGGTGTATGTCAAGTACGAAGGAACACCCAAATTCAGTTGTAAACATGGTTTGCCTCGGATTGTTCCACATGAAATACGGATTTTGCTTATAGAAGATTTCTTCAAAAGACAAATAGCCACAGTCGTAGATACTATTGGTGCGTTCTAGGGGGAGAAAGGGAGGTGATAAAATCGTGTCTGGAAAGGGTTCGATTAGTGCTGTCCTGATTATCTTCTGTTTAACTGCTACACTTTTTGCAGTAGTGCCTACCAGAAGTTCTGGAACGAATTATGACCCTTGGAGTGACATCAATGGTGACGGAAAGGTAGACATTTTGGACATCTTCAGCGTGGCAAGAGCGTTCGGCACGTCTGGAGATGCAACCAAACCAGTGGTGATTGCGGGTTACGGCACCGTGGAAAACCTGACTAGTTTTACGTTATTGAATCAGACTCTCGTAAATGTTACGGTTTCGACGGCTGGATATCGAATGATAACCCTGAGCCTTTATGCTCAGAGCAAAGATGCGCATCAATTCGAGATTTTCTGGGGATACAAGATAGCCGGCAAGTTTGCGTATTCCACTACTCAGACATTGACATCCGACTCAAGCATACACGTAGTGAAACCCATATGGTATCAAAACGTTCGCACGCCCACGTTTGTGGTCACATTAGAGATCACATTCTCGGAGTTTTGGCTTTCAATCAACAACAACTCACCGGATCAATATCTAAGTGGGTACGTAGCTTGCAGCCTAAACACATAGTCCTCACGACAATTCAAAAAACGGAGTCCGTTTGAAGACAGCGGAGTCTGTCAAAGACTCCAACCCTATTTTCTACATACAGAATTTCGTGCCATGTTATTGTGTCCATGCATTAGGGACTGTGTACAATGAGAAATAGCAAAGACGCAGATGCTCTCTATTGATACTATTCATATCGAACAAGGTACAATGGTTTGATTGCTTCTCTCTTCCTCTCTTCACGAGAAAATTCCACCAGTTTCTTGTGCTTGCTCTGCAATTCCAGACACCAATGGAAACACTCGTAAGACGTAGATATTTGGGTTTTTTATTCCTATAAAGCAAACATCAATATCCCAAGATAAGATTGTTGACGAGTATATGTTACACACGAAACAACGTTCTCCACTTGAATACGGACCTCACGATGATATCTTGGTTATCAAGGTGATAGAATGGTTGATGTACAAACAATTTCGATAGTGATTGCAGCCTCAAGTGTTGTGATAGGAGTTGCCTATCACATTCTTCAGATTAGACATCAGACTAGAACCAGAGGTACAGATCTTATAGTCAGGCTGTGTTCAATGTTTGGCGGCAAAGAGTTTCAGGAAGCATGGCGCGCGCTGGCATTCTCATTGAATCAAAGAGGTCTATCTGTCTTCTTCTCTATGAAGAGTTCGTTATTTACTACTCTCAGCCTCATGTTCTCCTCTTTCCAGTTGGTGTATTCTGGATAAGAAATGTAGGTTCTAGCTCCCTTCTTAGTTTGGACTTGTCTTTTTATAGCTGTATTGAAGTCTATTCCGTTGCGTTTGGCTATTTGAATGAGCACTTTCTCAATAGAAGGATATGCACTCTTGCACGTAAGGTCTTTTTTGATAGCACTTAACAATATTTTGTAAGTTCCCTTCTTCTCTTTAGCTATAGCATTGACTAATTCTGAATACCTACCCTGTCTTTCACGTCTCCTAGATTCTGGCAACTTCTTTACCCTTTTGTATAGCTTGGGTTTCTCGATCTTTGTTTCTCCTCTATCCTTCATGAAATTTTTTGGTGTCAATGGCTTCTCAAAAATATCTTTGTTCATATAGACACTTACATAACAGCAGTATAGCTTGAATATATAAACAATGCCAGGGAATACCTTACCATACAAGTAGCTCGGTGTTTGAGAATCGTGCAGTTTCGAAGATTCTGCCGAAAGCCGTAAAACAGACCAGACGCCTAATAAGAACAGGGTTCGAACAGTCCAAGGGCGATAGACAGTGTTTGAAGGTGAGAAGACCAGAGTTTTCTGGTGGGGCCTGATAATCTTCGCTATGTCTCTCTGTGCACTGTTTTCCATATTCTGGTACATCTTTGCGTTAAACTGGTACTTTGACTGGCGATATTGGGCACCTGAAATCTTTGGCGGCGTGGTCTTCCTCCTTGTCGGACTGTACATGATGAAGTCTGGCGTCAAAAAAGAGAAGAGAGAAACCTCTGGAAGCATAAAGCTACTTTGAGATTTTCTGCCCCGGTTCTTGGCGCGGGTGTCTGTTCCCAAATTCAGGAGCTACGATGTTTTGTGACGGTGTTCGTCAGGTTTTGGCCGAGGTTTGCGTGCGTGCAAAGCCTGCGCGCGCGTTTAAGAGATTAGCGGAAAAGACCATTATTTTGTAACAAAAGAGTGTAACAAACCTGTCACAATCCCTTTTTTCCTCTGATTCACAGAAGACAATCAACGTGATGGTCTTTTTGGCATGTTATGACCCTTCTGTTACACTGGACCAGTTCCTCAAGATTTAAGGTCTGTTGACGATTCAGTCCAAGATTCTTATCAAGAACTGCGTTTCCAATGCGTTTCCAGAATATCTTAGAACTTGAACGGATGAAGTGAAGCGGAAACCAGAGAATCAGTTCAAAGCAGTTCCTAAAATGCGTTTCCAACCTATGACGCAAAAGCTTTTATGCAGAACTAGACCCTAAACCGCGCACGCTGGAGCTCCGTGGACACTACTCTTATAACCCCAGATGACTATTTGTCCATCGATATCTATGATGCTCGATTGGTCTGCACTGGCCGATCAAGAATTTGAAGAGCTATGTTATGACATAATGGAGAACTCTGGGTTTGTTAACCTCTCTTGGATAGGAAGAAAAGGAAAAGATAGAGGCCGAGATATACTTGCCGAAAAGCAATTGACAGAACTTGGAAAAATGCACGTAGAGAAATGGTTAGTACAGTGCAAGAAATATCTGACAAGATCTCCATCTCCCTCTGATCTTGAAAATGATCTAGCTTGGGCAGACTTTCATAGTCCCGATGTCTTTCTCATCATGTTGACCAACACTCTGTCAGCAGATACTCTTGACTGGCTGGATCGCGTGGCCGACAAAAGGAACTACGGAGTCGAAGTAATCGACGAAAAGCAATTGCGCAATCTGCTGGATGATCAGAAGGAATTGAAGTCAGAACAAAGAGAGTCCCATTTCTCATAATTTTACGCGAATATGCAAAGAAGAGACAAGAAAGAAAATATGGTATACTCGATTATCTTCGTGATAATATACAGAGTCGCCTGGGAAAATTGCCAGAGGATTTCTTCGCGGGCCTTCTAACCGAAAGGGACACTCTTATGGTATACGATGGTCTGGACGAGATCAAGGACAAGGAGCTTAAGAAGACTGTCCGGGATGAGATTGAACGCTTTGCCCACGACTTCGGAACGCACACTCAACACGTGTTCACTTCAAGAAAGACCGGCTATGAAGAGGCACCATTGACCGTTGATCGCTTCTTGCATCTTGAGCTTCAACCTTTGGAAAAGAATCAGATATCCAAGTTTGTCAAAGATTGGTATTCCGAAAGGGAACGCGACTCGAAGAGTCGTGCCGAGAAAATTGAGAGTCTTATGCATGCGATTCAAGAAAATGCAGCGGTGGGACAGCTTGCTGGGAATCCGCTGCTCTTGACAGCGCGCGCTGCCAACCTGTAACGCAAAGCTTTCTATTCGCACTTAGACCATAAAGTGAGAACTGATTGGAGGAACTTCATCTGTCTGAGGAGAGATACAGACACAAAGGAAACAAGCAAATAGCGGTTTGGATTCCAGCGGAGGTCTATGACTGGTTGAGTCAGTGGCTTGCCCAGGTTCCAGCTGGAAAGTTCTGCCTACCAGTTCAGAGATTTCATTAACTGGGTCAGGACCCAAGAGGAATCTAGTCACAGTTTAAACCCTGAGTATACATCATAGACTGACTTCACTGGAAAACCGCGCGCGTAAATACGTAAATATTGAACGCCATGAGGTTATGTACAACGAGGTAATCAGGAAATTGAGTGAATGCCCAAACCTTCAAGCCAACTTGAAAGATTGTTCATGCACATATTCATGCGATTTGAAAGGCAAATGTTGTGAATGTTTGAGAAATCATAGAGCTAACAATGAACTTCCAGCTTGCTACTTTCCACCGGAGGTCGAAAAGACCTATGACAGATCCATTAAGAAGTTTTTGTCTATGCACAGATGACTATTTGCGCGCGCCTAATAATATATTTAAGATCGTAATGCTATAATCCAGTTTATGGGTGACACGATACAAAAATCACGCATGCAACGCGATATTTTTGGGCACGAACACGCTGCACAAATTGCCAAACTTACAAAGCAGATAGAGAACCTGAGGTCCGAAATATATGACCCACTAAAAAAGAAAAGAAAGTGTTACGGCTTTAGAGACTGGGAAATTGTTAAAGAAACCAGACCACTTGATTATTCAAAAATTACTGAAAACCTATTTGGCATCAGTAGCAAATATCTTGCCTCTGTAGATATCTCAGGATGTATAAGTAGTTGTTTTTTTTGTTGGGTCGATTGGGAAAATGAGTATAAATTCAAAGCTAGGTTTTATTCTCACGATGAGATATATGAAAGACTCTTAGATTTGAAAGGGGACATCTGGAGATTTACCGGCGGAGAACCGCTGATCGTTCCAGAGTTGCCGCTTGAAATTTGTGCAAAGTTACACATTGATAATCTCCAGAAAGTTTTTTGGTTAGAGACGAATCTATTACCGCTAGCAATATATCATGATTTCGCCAGAGGGCTATCAGAATACAAAAGAGTAGTCGTCCACTGCTCAATCAAGGGAGCCGATTCAGAGTCATATGAGAGAATTACAGGTCTAGATGGAGAATATTACAAACTAACGTTGCTGGGTCTCAAATCACTTATCGAAAACGGAATTGAAGTTTTTCCTTCGCTTCTTGTAAATAATCTTCCTCCAGACAAACTAGAATTACTATTCAATGATTTATTAGAAATTCACTCGAAATTACCCCTCAGAGTTATGATAAGACGCGTTCTGCTATATGCGCCCACTGTGCGGAGAATGAAGGAGTCACGAATTAAGTTATACTCCTTCAATGAATGCCTCCAACGTTGGAATCGCTTGCTCATCGAAAGCTATGGTACAGGATACATTAATGTGCAAAGATGGAAAATAAAGCTGTAAATATCATTTCCTGATGCCTTGCTTAATTTTCTGACAAAGAGGGCAAAACCCAATTCTTTCCTCTACGTTCATATACGAAATGTGACTTAGACATAACTCCTGACAACAATTCCAACAATAGTCAACTGCTTCATTCTCACAATATACACACTTGAAAAATACTGGCCTCTTAGGTAGACGATTGTACGCAAGATCGCCGTTCATGAATGTATGTATTCCATGGTAGTAATCACTGTTTATGACATTACATTTACATCTCTTGGAAAGAATACAGCATTTCTCTAAAAGCGCGGCATGACACAATTTCCAAAAGCTAGGTACGAGAATTACGTCTATCGAATTGTCGAAATACTTGCTTGATTCTTTCGAAACTCTATAGGCATCATAACATAACAAAACAGTAAGTTTTCCAAGACTAGTTTTCCAGACATTAGGTCTCTTTATCCCGCCTGAGATATACCTCCTCTCGGTCTTTTGATATGCCTGCATCTTTCTAGCATGTATCATTTTCCCATCAATCTTTCCGGTGTAACTAGAGTACTTATGTCCTTTTACAGATTCTGCAAAACCTAGGAAAATCGGAATTTCTGACTCTTTAACGACTCTTACTATATCTTCTTTCGTATAGGTAATTTGAGGAGGAAAACCTGTCAGAAAATATTCAGGAGTTACAATAGCCTCTTTCTTATCAATTCTTACATTGAAATTTCTCAAATAGTTTGACAAGCTTGCTGTCAACTTTAACGCCCATAAAACTTTTTTCTTAGTAGTATAATAATGTAATGATATGCCTTTGCAAACTCTCCCAGAGAGAATTCTAATTATTATGACTTTTGGAAAGGGAAATTACTCTAAAATTCCTTTAAACAATTTGGCCAGACCCTACGGATCGGTAACTAGGTCTAGATACAGAAAGGGATACTGTACGGAAGAAGCTTTCGAAATGATTTCAAAAGGGTATACAGGAGAAGCATATTATTTCCTCAGAGTAATTAAAAGTGGACAAAATTATCTATTGCCATTAAGGAAAATTAACATCAATAGTTCTTCAATGGAAGGAGATAGAGTATATGTTGATTATAACTTACTTGACTATTCTTTCATTATTAACAAAGCTGATGCTGCAACAGTATTTGAGCGATTGAAAGGGGAAATGGAGAAAGAACCGGCAAAATTCAATGAACTTCTTGTTTTTTGTGCGTCAAAAAAGGACATTAATTCTTTGGTTTCATGTGGCACCAGTGTCGAATGTTGGTTGAAGACTGTGATTCCGGTAAAAGAAATCATTCCAAAAACGGAAGTTATGGATGCTAAAAGCAAAAAACCTCTAATTATGAGCACATTCATTAAAAACACGTCTAATTCGCCAGTCATAACTTACAACAATGAAGGAATTAAACTTAATAGTGGTGGAACATACAAAATAGTTACTTATCTTGACATGCTAGATGACCAGCCCTATTCTAAAGTGCGGATGGCATTAGCCACTGATGAAGAGTCTATCAAAGGAATGATAGGCAAAACGGAATTTTTCACATCATATGATAAGTCTGAACTCGTCTTTTGTGTTGCTAAGAAACTCGTTAAATTTATTGACACTCCTCTCATATCATACTTGGATATCACCTTTAAATCTAAGGGAACCGATGTGCTCCCGCCCGACATTAATTTTAGCATAGTTATCATGCCACGTTATTTTTGGCATTATCGATGGCATCTCGCATTTTTCGTTGGTGTTGTAATTGCTACAACGATAACCTACTGGGAAAAAATAATTGCAGATCCTACCTCGATCTATACTCTTTATCTTTTCCTAACCATCTTCGTTACGATGATAACCACGATGGCTTTAGGGAAAATAAGTTCCTAAGCGCGCCTTTGAATAACTTGCTCGAGTTTTTCGTTTAGATAGTAAGCTTTGTTGGACTAGTCCAAAAAGCCCATTGCTTGCTCCCTAAAACATTTTTGACAAGTCATATTTCATCTATTTTCCAATTTTTTCATAAAATCTTTCAGGGTTTTTTCCGATTTGCAAGTGTATTCGCCCACAACTTTGCCTTTCTCATTTAGAAATATCCTTATGAAACCATCAAATCCACATGAATATCTTATTTCCGAAATTTCTCGATCCCTAATGCTGTTTAGCAATCCAACAAGGTTAGTGGTAAACGCATCGTTTCGTTGAACAAACAATTCTCTTGTTATTGTCGAACTCTCATTCTGGGTTACTACGTAAAGGTGTCTACTAATCGGTCCAACATAAGGAAGTCTAAGAACCTTATTTTCATCAAGTTCAACAAAATGCATTTTCTGTCCATCTCTCCGATACATTTCCTTAGCACACGTGAGGATGTAAAAGCGAATAACTCTCCGCCTTGAATTTGCTATATGTTTTGTCTCGCTCTGCCCGCGGAAACATCCACCGGCCCTTGACGTATTCAGATATTTCTAACACAGGTAAATTGTAAGGATTAAGACGAGTTGTTTCACCACAAAGAAAGCCTTTCCAATTCTTGCCATGCGGTACGAAAAACACCTCTCTCCGTACACCATGATACAAGAATCTTGATGAAAGACCCAACAATGACAATGACTTCCTCACAACGACTCTCCTGCTCCGGATTCCTGTGCCCCATTTTACGTTCTTGCCAGTGTAACTTTGCTGTCTTATGAGTTTGGTCAAGTCATCATAATGTCCATTCAAGAACTGAAAGTCTCCAGAACCAGAAGTCCATCCTACGTGATAAAATTGTGACCCATCTGGAATCTTGATGCGATCGTAAACGGAGCTCTTCCCCAACGCAGAAGTAGTTGTAATTCCTGCTAGCTTTCCATCAAAAAGCTCTTCTCTAATTAGAGATTTCTTGCCACCATATTTTTTCTTGAAATCTCTATATACTTCCCTTGAAGAAATCAATGACGCCACCAGCTTCCCCCCCATTATCATGTTGTAGGGCGGAATCGAACCCAAAACGAATGCGTCCATAACATGTTTCAGTTTCCGCGATTTCACCTCATGAGTCCAACCGATAAAGTTATCCCTGTCTTTTAGAGCATAAACTGGGTCCCCTAATCCAATTATACCGATTATTTTTCTAGTGTGGTCATCTTCAACCAAGTACCTCAATCTTCGACCATAACCAGACGATACGGGTATTGACCAATGTAACTTTACCCATTTGAAAATAATGGATTTCTCTCCATCGTCAACGGTTATCAACCTAGGTTCTATTTCTTGAGGAACAACATCACCACCATCCGCCACATAAGTCTTGGTAAATTTCTCATCGTACTTTTCTATGAAGCTACGGTTTTTCTCGAGCAAATGATTTACTGCTATTGAGTGTAACTCTCTGACCTTCTTTTTTGATGAAGCGTCGAATATAAGAGAACCATGACTTATTGTAAAACCTTGTTTTCTCAATGCTTTTGTTAAATCAAGAGCCAACTTACCTTTGTCTACAGTTTCTTCTTCAATTTTGGATTTTGTTTTGGTTAAATCATTGGTGAATGTGAGGCCAGGCAATAATGGTCTAACAAAGTTCCGCTCAGTGCCATTTTCATTGTGTAAGTTGTCAATGTTGCAGAACTTGGTTCCATTGTCCTTCAATGCTTAGTTCCCCATTTACTATGGCTTCGTTTTTATTGGTTGAACTAATATAACCATTTTTCCGTCTTTAATATCAGAGTTCCAGTCCAGTTTGTCTCCAGCTTTGAGTTTGAAATGTTTTATGAAGCTCATGCGTGCAATGGTGCGCAAAGATTCCTTTCCGGGTGTGGCTATTGATAAGGTTGTTATTTCGCCTATGGTCTACCAGAACCTACGACCCTAATCCAAAATGTCACTAGAAACAATTTAGTTGTCCCTTAATTTATGCTATTTCCTCTTTTTCAAGAAGTCTCTTCAAAGCCTTCTTAATATTGCCGTATTCGGTCACAAAATCACTGATTCTTTCTTCAGAATAGGGGTCACCTTTGCCATACATGTCCACCAAAATTGTGAAGCAATGGTCACTAAAACACCAAGTCTTGTTATATCATTCAAGCTTAACCGATCGATCAATTGAGGGTTCGGATGATGTGACAACACTTTTAAGTACGTTCAAGCTGCGATAGTACTTCAGTTCTCAACTGGGGCGTGGCTCCATGGTGGAAAACAGGGTTAAGCTAGATGAAGAAACTAGAAAGTGTCTTGAGTCACGTGAGTTAATACCCTGCCCAGTGGAAATAAGAGGACGGAAATACTACCCCGAAGATCCTTCTGGATCAGGTTTCAAAGGAGTCGTATGGAAAGGCAAAGACGAATGGGGAAACTCTGTTGCCATCAAGTTTGCCGTTTCGGAAGACTACGAGAATCGATCGTTTCTGCAAGAGATCAGTTTGGCAAACAAATTGCGAGGCTACCCCAGATTCGCGCAGTTTGTCGATGCTGGCATAATAGAAATAAAACTTCCGAGCGCACCAAGGAAGTTCGTGTGCTTCATTGAAGAATGGATCGATGGTCCTACCCTCAAGGATCACATTCAAAACGCCTCAAGCATCACCTGTGGTTTTCTGGTGGAATATATTAGGATGATGTGTGAAGCGCTTAACAATTTAAACTTCAACAAGTTATGCCATGATGATTTGCACCCGGGCAACATCAAGATAGCCCCACCTAAGCCCGGATCATTAACCACGTACGAGGCAGAAGTAAAGATAATCGACACGGGATCGCTCAAGCATGCCCCGACAAAGAAGGAAGTAGATGATCACCTGTGGTTTGTACGTCATATAGTTGATATCAGAAATGCAATCTACAAGAGGAAAAGATTCTCAGTGGCCGAGAGGCGTTTTCTCCAAGAAGTGGTCCAACTCATGAATAGAATGTTGGACGAAGACAAGACCGTAGCTTTGACGGAGCCCTCAAAAATTTCAGAGCAGTTCGAATCAACATGGGAAGAATGTCGTCATCTGAAGGAGGAACGTGAACAGAAACTTGACGATCCCTTCCACTATATTTCTGCGGAGACAATTAGTAGCGACAAACTCCTCGTAGATCTATTCGCGGAGTCTTGCCCTTGGAAGAATGATGTTCTCAGCCCAGACCCGTTGGTTCTCACGGGTCCCCGAGGCTGTGGAAAATCGACCATATTTAGGCGTCTGAGCTTCAAAGGTATGCTATGCAAGGGTCTAGAGGAAATCAGGAACTCGAATATTGTAGGATTCTACATATCTTGCAGTACCGATCTCAGAAATCATTTGAATTGGATAAGCAGTGAAAACCTGGCCAGAAGATTTAGGGGTGAAATAAAGCACTATTTCAACCTTCTTCTAACAAAAGAGATTGTCAGTACGTTCAATATCATCGCAGCGAGAGATGACAGGGAAAGTGTCTTTGGTTTTACACCCGATGAGGAAATGCATCTTTACAAATTCATAGTTGAGAAACTCGATATACTCAGATCCGAGAGTCTGCACCTGCAGGGAGTTGCTCCCATGGCACACCTCTCGGAGCTGGCAGACAATGAAATAGAGAAATGCCATGAGGCTATGGCTAGAGGATTATCATTACATCAGAAAACACGATCATCGTATCTTTCCGATCTTGCCGATTTTCTGTGTAAGAGCATCTCATGCTTGAAACAACGGAAAATCGTTTTCTTTCTAGATGATTTTTCAACTCGCCAGATACCGAGGGCAGTTCAGACTACGCTGAACGATGTGATCCTTGAGAGAGCAAAGAATCACCTTTTCAAGATATCTACTGACAAATACGGTTGGTCGGGTCTGGATTTCCTTTCTGCTGTTGGCGAAAAAACGCGGGAGTTTAGGGAGATTGACTGCGGAAGGTTTTATCTCGTTGATGCGGATGTTTCTTTGAAAAGGAAGTTCACAATCGAGTTGCTGGCAAAGCGTCTTGATCTGGCACGCTTCAAGGGTAAGCCTGAAGAAATCATTGGTCATTCGAAATATACTGCTGGGTCGTTGAGCAAGACGATTCGGAATCGCACACAGAACAAAGAGAGACTGACTGATGTGTATTACGGACTTGAAACGATAATGGATTTGTGCTGTGGAGACATTTCAGTGCTCCTGGAGATTTATCGGCGTATCTTTAAGAGTGGAAAAGTCGACGCAGACAGCCGCGAGCTTGTGCCAGCGAATAGACAGCACGAGGCAATAGTATCAGTATCGAGAGAACAATTCGACGCTATCAAGAGTTATCGTCCTTATGGAGATGAGATGTACACCATCGCTACTCAGTTTGGAACATTGTCAGGGCGCATTTTGCGTGAAGGAAAGCGCCAGCGCCAGAAAGATAAGTACATTGAGAACGAAACCACTAGAATAGAAGTCGATGAGGACCCAACTCAGACTCATATAGGCCTCACGTCCATACAAAGAGGCATAATGGAGGAATTGATCAAAAGGGCGGTTTTCATCGAGCTAGAACCAGGACGCGCCCGACATGGATTCACTCCCTCTCTTCGATGGCATCTTCGCCCAGTGCTATGTCCCACGTTTTTGACTGCTCCATCAAAGAATGTCGCTATAAAGTGGACGGCTGAGGAATTCAAATACTTTCTTAATGCTCCTGAGGACAAGTGCGAAGAGGAATTTCGCAAGTGGAAAAGAACAGAACCTGACTCAAAGATATCTGATTATACGAACCTGGGGAACAAAGAAGTGAAAAGAAATGACCTACGTTCATGAAATCGGACTCTCTGACGTCATTTCAAAATTACCTGATATTTCGCCTATGCAGATAGAGAAAGACTTCCCCAGTCTCAAAGAGGATTTGTTTCTTTGCGCACTTGGTTTTGAGGACAGATGTACGTGGATTCCTCAACTCATTTCCAAAAAGGGTAAATACAAATGCGGTGAAGTCATCTACTTTGAGTATTCAACAAACCCTGAAGACAACGAAGTCAACAGAATCGAACTAGTGGAAGCACTCAGGACTTTCTCTGATGTTGTGACACCTATGCAATGTGATTCAGAGGATTTCGCTGCAACACTACAACAGATACTTACGCGCTTGTGCCAGAGGGAAGAATATCCGAAGGTCACATTTGATATTAGCGTTTGTTCATCTAAGTTGTTACTAACAGTACTCAAGAACCTTTGTCAGTTCAAGGTAGAGCTTAGGCTGGTCTACTCTGAAGCAGACATCTATCACCCTACAAAAGATGAGCTTGGGCAGACCAAGAAGGAGCCAGGCGAGGAGAAATTCGGTCTTACAAGGGGAGTGAGTAGAGTATTTCCCAGTCGTGAATATCCAGGATGGAATCTTGATGCATTGCCTGAAGCCATCATCGCGTTTGCCACATTTAGCCCAGATAGGACAAAGGCAATGATCGCGTACATTGACGAGAATCTTCTCCAAAAGCCTGGAGACAGAGTAATCTGGGTCATAGGCAAGCCGCATCTTGAGGAGGATTATTGGAGGATTGATCATCTCGTCGAGGTGAACGAAGTTTCAACACAGTCTCAGTCTTTCGAAGTGTCCACTTTCGATTACAAAGAAACCCTGAGGACTCTGCATAGAATTTACAAACAATACTCATCAAAGTATCACCTCAATATTACCCCTCTGGGTTCGAAAATGCAGTGTCTAGGTATCGCGCTGTTCTGCTGCATGAAACCGGACGTCACTATCATGTTTGCACCACCCGTAGAATACAATGCCAGTCACTACTCAGAAGGCTGCAAAGCAACTTGGGTAATTGAATTTGGAAGGCTAAACGATGTGTTAGATGTGTTGGGTGAAGTCGGTGTTATAAGAATAGAGAAGAAAGCATGAATTGCAGGCTTCGCGCGCGCTAAAGAAGAAAAAGTGTGAGTTTATGGGTGGAGACGTAGCGTGCGCGTTCGCGGGTCAAGCTCCGGAGTGATCTCTTTCGGTCCTGTTCCATAATCAGTATCCTCGTCGTCGTAATCAGTCTCCTCAGGTTCGTTTGCTCTATTGATGTCTTGGGCACCCGCAATGACAGGCGAACCGAAATGAGCAATGGCACCTCGTCGAAAACTCTTCGGCTCGAGGACGCCAATAATGTATTCGTCGGACACGTCTGGACAAAGTTTTCCAAGAAGCCCTTTCATTTCCTCATAAGGACCATCCCTCGGATCAAGGATCTCCGCGCGCGCTTCTTGTTTCGCACGCTAAGAGCAATACTGACCCGGGGAAATTCTTTTGACGACCGGACTGTAACAAATTGTGATATCGAGCAGTTTTGCAGAATGTTGAAAGAACCATCAAGTGTAACAAATCGAAATGCGCGCGCTACGGTCACGGTTGCTTAAAAATATTGGTAGAGGATAGTTCTATCTCAATTCTCTAGCACATTTTTTGAATACGCCTTTGAAAAATGTTTTCATCCATTGTTTTTCTTTTATTGCCTTAATGAATAATTCCTCATATCCGCTTATTGAATTTGAAAGCGATGTCTGACCAGCGAACACCCATCTTTGTTCTTTTTTCTTGTATCGGTAGTAAGTGATTCTTAACCAGTCCTCGTCTTCACCTTTGAATTCAATGAGGTCTATAATGTTCCAGTAAGTAACATTAGCATCGTAACCATCCTTTATAACAAATCTGTCTTTTAATATTCCTTCAAAATGATACGGTGGCTCTGGATAGGTAAAATGAACGGGTTCTTTGATTTTACTAAGCAAATAATCTCTTTGTTCCTTCTCAGTCAATGCTGTTCTCATTCCAAACCACTCTCTACAATCCCCCTGTTTCTTTGAGTTCGGCTATGACTTTTCCGCAAAACCAAAAACTGGTTCAAAAAGAGTAATAAAAGAATCCTCTAGCGAGCAATCAATTTGCGGTTTCTGGGACGTTCTCCTCGTCTTTGTCAGAATTCAATGTTTCATTTGATTGTGAACATTTCTTTATGATGGCTTCCATTTCAGATAACAACGTAGGATGTGCTTGCATTACCTCGAATAGCTTCCCTATGGTGTCATAGTATCTTTTCTGTATCTCGCTATTCCATTCAAATTCCAAGCTTGACCATTCACAAAGTGCTTTGACCATTCTCGCAACTGTGCTAAAAAAAGAGATAGTTTCATCTTCATTGAATCGCTTCTGTATTAGAAGCTCTGCCAATACCGCACCTGCTATCATGAAAAAATCACCATCCAACTCTGCTCCTACACAATTCTCTGCAATCCTTGTGACTTTTTCCTTTGGAATGCCAATTTGACTCATCATGTTCATCGTTACTGGTATGACCATATTCAACACTTCATTTGGCAGATAGTTGAAATATTCCTTATAGGACAAGTGAAATCTATCATAAGTAATTCGTTGCACTTGAATCTCCAATTTGTCTGGAACTAGCACAATACCTTTTGGCATCGCATACTTCTCTCTTAATGCCCTCATCTCGTCAACCATTTTCATGAAGTCGAATGGTCTGATTTCAGAAGTCAGAATCATCACCTTACAACAGTAACCAGAGGTTCAGCTATAACTTTTCCGCAAAACCAAAACTGGCTCAAAAAGAATGTGCCGAAAGCGTAGCACAGAAAGACATGCAAGAGATAGCCCTCAACCTTTCGTCTTGCATGGTTTCTAGGTCTTCTTTTTGTTGGTGTTTTTCAACAAATCTACAAAGACATAAGATAGCTTATCAGCTTCTATCGAGGATTTATAAAGGTCTTTTTCCGTGAATTTGAGATATTCCTTTGGACTATGGGCAAGTTTATCTCGTATGCGTCTTAACCTGCCGACCTTCTGATACGTCTCCGCATCTATCAAGTCAGATATTACCGGAATTCTCTCAAGTTCTGCAACTCTCAAGTTGTATCCAATAGGAGTCAGCTTCTTCTTATGAAGTATTTCATTCACAAGTTGTGACCCATAAAACTCTATGAAGGCAATCTTCTGAATGATTATATTTGCATATCTGAATTTTCTCAATTCTGGGCTTACTTCGTCACTACCAACAGGAGCAATGAAGGGACAAGTGCTATCAGTAATTCGACATCGGTCTGGCTCTGGGAAATCTACAATTTTCATGTTCGGACACATTGTAACGGTGTGAAAATGCGAATGAGTTCCGCTCTCATCGCCGTGAGGGTCAGGTTCCACCATAATACATAATTTAGCTTGGGTTTTTCCAATTAGGCATTGAAAAGGAATTGTCTTATCTACGTCATAGAGTATTGCTTTTTTCCAATGAGCGTTCCTATCCTCATCCACTATCTCAGCTCACTTTATCTGAAAACGACATTACGCTTCCCGTTCTCTGCAATACGTTAGATTTCGAATTCGTCACATTCACATTCATCTTCTTCGTCTTCATCATCTTCTTCGTCATCGTCTGCCCTAGGAAATTTTGGAAGACTTGGAAGACTGCTGGATTCATTATCGTTTTCATTGTCTTCATCCTCTTCGTCTTCCTCGTCATCGACTGAGTATCTGAAAACGACATTACGCTTCCCGTGCTCTGCAATTCGTCTGATTTCATATTCATCAAATTCATCGCTGTCGTTAATAAAAAGCGTAGCATTTCCCTCAACAGCCGATTCTAACATTCTTCCTAATTCGAACTCATCGAAATCTTGAGCCGATACCTCTACGCTGATTCCATCCTCCAAGAGTCGCCTTATTTCAAACTCGTCTTTCGGCATGGATTGATTCCCCCAGAGTGGTCTTCTATTTTGAGTTGAACCTCAAATAATATAAGGCTTTTTAAGACTGCAAGATACAGGGTAGTATTGAGGATTGCAAGCAGAAGTGCCAAGACGTTGTGGATGCAGACGTGATACTTACCTTTATGAACTCAGAGATAAGGGAAGGACTGTCTATCGTGGAATCACTACGGATGTAGAAAGACGAGTGAGCGAACATGAAAGAGATGGAAAACGTTTCACAACAGTCTGGTCTAGTGCCACTCCGTATTGTAGAAAGAACGCTTCCAAGCATGAGAAAGACGGCGTTCAGATTTACAAACGTGGTCATGGAAAAAGACCGAGATACAACAAGAAACTATGAACGCTGTTAAATACTTGGCATGCCAATTTTATCATGTGAATTAGATGCCGAAAAAAAGAAGGAAGAGAGTCACCTTCAATGCTACCGTGACTCAGAAAAAGAAAAAGAAAGTCAGCTTCCTCGCAAAAAGATGAGAGTCAAAGCGGTTTTACTAGAAGAATGATATAGTCGTCATGAACCTCAGAAACAACCACCTCAATACCAAGAATATCATACGTCTGTCCTTGTGTTGCTGGAAGAGTTTTCTCGATTCCTTGCACGTCAATTTCAATAGGCTTTTGAGGGTCGTAGGTTCCCCACCATTTGTAGAGGAAAGTGAACGTGTAATTATTCAGCGTAGCATGTGCTGAACTATCACTAAAGACTTGGACTCGTGTATATCCAGACTGTTTTGTTTGCTCCATCCACAGAATTCCAATTACTGCCCCCCATGCCGATTATGCCTATAAGCAACACAATTGTGAGAATTTTCCAGGGATTTGACTTCTTGGCATTGACTTTTAAAGAAACTTCTTGGAGCAATCGTGTCGGCTCTAGCACTATTAATCGAATAACCCGCCTCTAATCTGGCTTGATAGTATTGGACAATAATGCCGCCCATGTGTTTTGCCCATTGCTCTTTGTCAGTTGATTCTTTGTATTCCTTAACTAATTGTTCTGGCGCTTTTTGAATCCATTAAGAGAATTCATTAAACCTCAATTCGTAGCGATGTCTCGATGATTCTTTGATTTCTTTCAACCATTCCTCTTTAGGATTTGCCATACTACCTTCTTTGACAGAGGAATCAATAAACTCTGTGGATACTGGATATTCATTTACGGTGTTCCAAATATAATTCAGGGGTGAAACCGCCATAATGAGATCTCGCAGACGAATTTGGGAACAAACATGCGCGCTACTTTAACTGGCTCATCTGGTTCAGGAGATGAAACCCAGTCAAGCAGATGCAGCTCTGACACTTGTTACACTGCAGAGCTATCTTGTCCAAGCTTTCTCCTTCCATGACCGTTTCAACGATTTTGTAGGTTTTTTCTGTCTTGTCATCAGGGGAGATCTTGATCCCGCATTTTGGACACTTGATCTCTCCTCTCCCCTTGATCTTTGTCAAATCGACGGTAAAGAACCTAGGTACCTGCAAGGCCTACCCCTGTACTCTCTTTGTCAGAAGCCGATATTATCTTTTGTGAAAAATTGTTTCAGTTCAAAAATCGCCCGTTTCAAGCAGCACACACAACTCTCACACAGCATCAAAATACATGCCTTCAAATTCTCAGCATGAACACACACCATGGTCTTGACAATTGCCGCAGGAAATGTCTTGACTATGCCACCAGATGTCTAACCTCTTCAGAATTCACCGGCACCAACATGCACCCGCTCCCGCGGACCACATCGATAAGACACATAAGAGCACCAACCAGAAGCTTATCCTAAATGTTAACGGTGACATTGTCCATGGGCCCGCGTAAAGGACCGCACTTAACGGCTGTAAACAGGATATTTTATGTTGATAGCGCGCTTTTAACGGTTATTAATTAGAGAGACGGCGTCGCGCGCGCGCTCTGTCTGAGCGCTCCCATTTCCTCAACCGCAACAGCATGAAAGAGACCGTAAGACTTCCGTTGGAGTAAGAGGGGATTGCAGGTTTTCAGAAATCCGCAGCAAAAGAGAAGTGTGTTTAATAGAAGTGGGCGGCCTAGAAACGCAGGTTAGATGTAATCGTTCAGGCCACGCAGTTCTTGCATTGTCCGTTGGAAAGTCTTTGCAACATCCTCAGCGTGGAGGGAACGACGACGAACACCTTCCTGTACCAAACCAGCCGCGATCAAAGCAGAGCCAACGACATCACTTATCGTCGGATCGGGAAACGCGATCAACGCAACCCCAGCTTTTATGAGCCATGAGTGCTTCCCATCTCGCCACAGCTTCTTCGTTCCTTCAAGTGTGCTGGCGGTTGCCTTGATTGCCGCCGCCGCATCAACATAGCTCTCACTCAAAACGTTCACTCCAGAAGCAATAGTCCTCGCGTCCTTTGTTTTCATCGTGCGGCACCTACCTCTGCCAAATATGTAATGTCAAACACAAAAGCTTTTGAGCAGAAATTTCCGCCGAGAATCGGCTTTAGAACATGAAAGAACTGACGCTTTTGAAATATGGGTTGAAATTTCCTTTGACGGCACAAGAGTTCTTGTTCTTGAAGGTAGCAATATGATAAACCCTCCCATCCTGGAAGCCTGTCAAAAGGAAGAATTTCCCAGACTTTCTGAGGTGGAGCCCTGATTTCAAACGACTTTTCTATCCTACCCAAAATATAACTCCTTTAATATCAATCTTGATTAGTGCGCGCTACGCGCTACAGAACCACAACGGGACCACGAACAAAGTGGCTACTGCCTTGAGCGCAGAGGGTTTCAAGAAAGAGATAGAACAAAAGAGATTATCTGTGTGCGCGCGCTGGAAAAAAGGTATGAGGAAAGCAGGGCAGGACACACAAGGTGGTATCACTTGGTTATTATTGCCATTATAGTATGTCGATCGATCGAAGAGTGGACGTGTTAGCTGCTGAAACTGATTGTCAAAAATAAGGCGTAGATAAAAAGTAGGACTGCCCCCTCTCGCCACGTTAACTTTTCGTTTGACAGGAAATACCACAAGAACAGGTTTGTTATAAGCGAAAATATGGCAAGTTTGGAAAATGCTGTCATGTTCACGTTCAATGGCGAAGAAACCAAAGTCACTCCCAAGATACACGTGACGTTTATGAAGCAGCTGCCAACAATATTGCCTAAAGCCAGGTCTAGATGTCCTTTTCGAGTTGCAGTGATGCTTGTCGCAAGTTCTGGTACGCTTGTGCCGAACGCTATTATTGTGGCGCCTATGATGACAGGCGGTATCCCTACGCTTTTAGCAACGTAAGAAGCAGAGTCAACAATGAAATAGGACGTGGCGACGACCCCAGCAATTCCCGCCAGTGTGATGAATGCGTACTTGCGAAGTTTCTGTCTCTCTGGGCCTAGTGAGCCTTCTTCTTTTATGTTTCTTATTCTTGATAATTGGTAAAGGTAGACTACAAATACTGTCAGCAGAATGACTCCGATGAATCGACTGGCCTCTTCTAGATAGAGCAGGCTCAGCGGGATTATTGAAGAGACAAAAAGCCCAAAATACAAGCTTCTTACTTCTTCCCTTGCCATGCTCGGGTATATGCATGCGTACTTGGGGCATTTCAACGTCACTAGCAGGAAGCAAATGCCCAATATTAGACAGATGTTGACTATGTTGGAACCCAACACGTTACCTACTGCCACGCCCACAGATTCTTGTCTAATCGCAGCAAAGACGGATACAAGAAGTTCCGGTAGCGAGGTGGAAAAAGCAACCAGAATGAACCCAATGGTTGTCCTGCCAAATCCAGTTATGTCAGCAACCTTGACAGAATTGTTGATTGCCACATCACTGGCCTTGGCTAACACTACCAATGCACCGAACAGCACCAGCACGTTGCCCCATAACCCAAGCACTTCGTCAAACAAGGCCAGCTTACACCTCCGCAATTACTTTAAACGCAAGGCTAGAAACATTCTCTTGCAAGTCGAAGTGCTTGCATAGCGCGGATAGTCAAGACTTCGAGAATGAGAAAAATGAGTATTAGCATGGAAGCACGCTTATCATAAGCCTGAGCGTTTGTCCGGTTTGCTGCTCTCACCTAGATCACTTGGGAACAGGGAGCTGATTACTGACCTGACATCATCTGTGCCTGCTTCCATCCGGGTTCGTTGAGTTACTACTTGTTTTTCGTGTATCTTTTTGGAAGCTCTTTCTTCTTCTTCTTTTGTTTGCTCGGCATGCTTCTGCCTCTCCTCAGTTTTCGTGCAGTTCTTATAACACGACTGCAATTAATATACACAATTGCTTATAAATACTTTCATTTTGCTATATTGAATACAGAACCAGAATTCTGCAATAAATATATCTAAACGAATATATTAATCGGCGAACCATAAGAATTATAAATGCTCAATAAGTTCATATGGTAACTAGAGCTGTTCGCATTGCCTGAAGAGATTGTTGTTTCGGGTGAAGATGCCTTGAAAGTAGCTGACGCGTTAAACTCGACAAGCCTACGAGTGTTGCAGTTGCTCTCAAAAGAACATCTGGACATTTCAACCATAGCCCAGCGGCTCGAGCTAAGCCAACCCTATGTCAGCGAGCAAGTTCGCAAACTACAAGAAACAAACCTGATTAGAGTCAGCTATGAAAGTGGGAAGAGAGGAATAAGAAAAATCTGTGAATTAGCAGTGAAAAAAATTGTCATAGAGGTTTAGCCTTTTAGAAACACATCGATCGATCGAAAAATCCCCAATGCTTCAGGCGATGCTATGACCCTGTTCATGTTTAATATTTGTAACTTGCTATTGTTATAGGCAATCAGTAAACCTTTTAAGTATTCCTAGTCTGTATACAGTGAGGAAAAATGCCATTCAAGAAAAGGGCTAAAAAGAAGAAGCGCAGGGAACACGCACGCAAGAAAGAAAGAAGAAAAGCCAAGCAAGGACCATAAGAACAAATCGTCTTTGTGGCACGCGAAAAAATGCTCGAAGCAGACGCCTAACCCCTGATTTCCTCTCATTCCTTGGTTGAGCGCCTGCGCCCAAATCTATATCTAATATTCTGGGGGCATTCCGCCCATTCCACCCCGACCGCCAGGAGGCATTGGCGGGGTTTTCGTTTTCCCGCCAGCAATTACATCGTCAATTCGCAGGATCATTGTTGCTGCCTCTGTAGCAGATTTGAGTATTTGTGTCTTGACTGACAAGGGCTCAAGGACTCCAAGTTTCTTCATATCTTCAACTTTGCCGCTTTGGACATTGACGCCAGCCCAGATCTTGCCTTTTTCGTGTTGAACTTTGAGTTCTGAGAGTATGCCGATGGTGTCAAGGCCTGCGTTTTCCGCGAGAGTCATGGGAACGATTTCTACCGCATCAGCGAAGCCAATGACTGCCAACTGTTCTTTTCCAGGCAAAGTTTCAGCGTATTTTCTGAGCAACCTAGCCACTTCTTCCTCTGGAGCGCCGCCTCCAGCCACGATCTTTGGCTCCTTCACCACGTCACGCACCACGCAAAGAGCATCGTGAATTGACCTTTCCGCCTCGTCCAATATTCGTTGGGTTCCGCCTCGGATCAATATTGCGACGGCGTGAGGGTTCTTGCAGCCTTCGATGAAGGTCGTCTTGTCTTCGCCGATCTTTCTTTCTTCCACGAGTTCTGCGTGACCTAAATCGTCCTTGATGAGATTATCCAAGGCTGTGACCAACTTGCCGCCGGTGGCTTTGGCGAGTTTGGCCATGTCAGATTCTTTGGCTTGTTTCACGGCTAATATTCCTTTCTTGGCCAGGAAGTGTTGAGCCATGTCGTCTATTCCCTTTTGGCAGATTACAACATTGGCGCCTGCGGAAGATATTTTCTCAACCATTGATCGGAGCATGCCTTCTTCTTCGCGTTGAAATGCCTCCATCTGGAGTGGATCTTGAATGTTGATTTTCGCGTCGAACTGAGTCTTTTTAATCTCAATCGCGGAGTTTAGAAGGACAATGTTGGCTCTCTGTACTCTTTTGGGCATGTCTGAATGAGTGATTTCCTTGCTGAGAACTAGGCCTTTGATGAGTCGCGTGGAGGCCACGGATTCTCCAGTTTTCTTCTCAACCATGACATCATCCAAGTCAACTCTGTATTCTTCTCCGACTTTTTGAGCCACGTGCATTATTGCGCCCACGGACAATTCTGCGAGTTGCTGACGATTTTCGGCCACAAGTTTGCTGGCCATCGATGTCATGGCAACTTGCTTAAGGGATTCTTTATCCATCAGCTCAGCTGGAATGGCAATCTTTTCCAAGGTTTCGAGAGCTTTGCTGGCCGCCTTTCTATAGCCTTCAACAATCACGGTCGGGTGTAGGTTATTGTTAAGAAGCTCTTCAGCTTTTGAAAGGAGTTCTCCAGCTACAACGACGGCTGATGTTGTTCCGTCACCCACTTCGTCGTCCTGTGTTTTGGAGATTTCAACCATCATCTTGGCTGCTGGATGCTCAACTTCCATTTCCTTAAGGATCGTGGCTCCATCACTAGTGATCGTGACATCGCCCATGCTATCCAACATCTTGTCCATACCTTTAGGCCCTATAGAACTTCTGACTGCCTGTGCTATTATCTTGGCCGCCATAATGTTGTTCTTCTGTGCTTCTTTGCCCCTTCTTCGCGAAGTTCCTTCCTTCAAAACTAGGACTGACTGCCCACTCTGGGTTTGCGTCAAGTACGCCATAATTACTCCTCGCCCCTTTTTCGGATTGAAATCGAAGATAATAACTTAGCGGATGACGGTTCTGGTAACTGTTCCGGTCTTGACTGAGTTCTGGAGAGGTCTGTTAACAGAACCGACGTATTCTAAGAGTCATCGCAACCATGGTTCATTCAGCTCCCTGATTTGGTCCGAGCGCGCGCTAAGCATTACCTATAATCATTCAAGTTCCCGCAACGCGCGCAGATGGATGAACGAATACTCGAGGAGGTGGAAGCGGGCGCCTAGAAGTGCTGCCTCATCATCTTCGCGATTTTGTCTAGTCTTTCTCTGCTTACTTCTGGGATCTCTTCCATTCTGAGGAGCCTCTGACCTTTGTGTCTGGGGATAACGTGAACGTGCAGGTGCATTATGTGCTGACCAGCAGCCTTGCCGTTGCGTTGTATTATGGTTAATCCTTCGAGATTCACAGTTTCTTTTACAGCCACGGCTACCTTTTTGACGATCTTGAACAGATGCCCAATTTCCTCGTCTGGAATGTCATAGATTGTCTCGAAGTGTTTCTTAGGGATAATGAGCGTGTGCCCATCACTCGCTGGTCTGTTATCCAAGAAAGCCATCACACAATCGTCTTCATAGACAGAACTCACTGGACTGTCCTCATTTGCTATCCTACAGAAGACACACGGCTCAGTCATAACGTTGTCTCACTTTTCCCCGATTCTCCTCTCACTATTATCTCATCGATATCGGTCTTGATCCGTTATTTGGTTCCTCTATTTCTCTCTTTAGCGCGCGATGTGTCGAATACTCGGTTACTCTCCTCAACCCCAAGAGAGCCAAGACAACCTTACAGTTTCTGGAGTGTGTTCCTGTTCTCTTTCACTAATGTTTAGCTGACTTGCGCAACACCAGCATTGTTGCCGCTATAGTAGCGAGTGCTGCACCGTAAGCGAAAGCGGCGTTGGAAGAAATTACCGTCCATAAGATTCCGGCTGTAACACTTGAACCGAAGTCTCCTATCCCATTAACCGTGCTTAACACCCCGAAACCCGTTCCTCTGTTGTTCTCGCCCAACAAATCCGCGGCATACGATCTTTCACCCGCATCTATTGCACCCGTCTCCACCCCCGCAAGCATAAAGAGGAAGGCATAATTCACAACACTTGGCGGCAGCAGGACGAAACCTGCGCAGTATGCGCTGAAAATCAGGTATCCAAGGGCCAACAGATTTCTTTTGCTGAACCTGTCACCCAATGCTCCGAACACGTATGCAAAGACTGCTGCGCCCACGTTGAGTAGCACATAGAGAAGTGTGCTGATACTGCTCGCAACGATCACTCCCAGACTTGGAGCTAGGGCTTCACTCGCCTTCAGAACTAGAAAAGTGTTAGCGAAATTTCCTATCCCGAAGATGCCTACTGCCAGCAAAAAGGGTCTAAATCCCTGCGGAAGCTGCTTGATATCGGTTGTGAGCTTTCTTCTCTCGCTGGTCTTCTGCGGCCTCCCTTTTTCGCGTGTGAATAAAGCGAACACCAAAACCGCCAGAATCCCTGGCACGAGTGCGAGGAGAAATATGTTCCGAAACCCAATCAAAGGCAACAATATGAACGCTATGCTTGGACCAATAATGGCGCCGAGCGTATCCATCATACGATGAAAACCAAACGCATGACCGTAGCTTTCAGGCTTAACAGACTCAGCCAACATAGCGTCCCGTGGGGACTCCCTTATTCCTCGCCCTATCCATCCGACTGTTCGGTAGAACAAAACTTGGAGGACGTTCGAGGCAAAGGCAAAGAGCGATATGAAGACTCCAGTGAGCGCATAGCCCAAAGTTCCTAGCGGCTTCCTCTTACCGATCTTATCACTGAGCCAGCCAGAGTATGTTTTGACGAAACTTGACGAAAAGTCAGCTAAACCTTCTATCAACCCCAAGATCTCAGCAGAACTGTGCAGTTCAATGACTAAGAACTGTGCAAGTATGGCTGTCGCCATCTCATGACTCGCGTCGCTGAATAGACTCGTAAAACCCATGGCAGCAACATTTCTGTTCAACCATTTCGTTCCTTCTTGATTGCTGCTTGATTTATCTTCCATGCTTTACAATCCTCCGAATTTCATTTATCTCCACATTCAAGAAAGGTTCAAGTTCGGTCATCACCGTTCTGACTATACCGTCTCTGGCGGGGTAATCTCTAGGTGACCATTCACCGTCTTCTATGGGGAACAGTTCACTGACCAAGCATCTTACGTTGAAATGCGACAAATCTAAGACGTATTGCAGTCCACCATCAGTCTTCACGAGAGTCCCACCGTCAATATGCCAACCGCGTTTGGTAGCTTGGTCTAACTTCTTTCGAAAGTCGTTTTCCTTGGGCTTCAGCCTGATCTCAAATATCTCGTACACGCTACTTGGCACCCTATTCTTCAGATTCGATGGTTACTGTCACGCTGAACGCGCGATTTTTGAGCGGAAACGTGGGGTCTATGTGTCCAAACTTCAGCATTCGATTCCTACTTTCCTTTTTCAACGAAACCACTTCCAAAAGAGCTTACCCACCTGCCATGTTTTACATCGACTTTGAGCCAGTCGCCATCTTTCTCTCTAACATCATAAGGAACTTCTCGCACGCATGCATAGGGAGAAAATTCGCTGAGTCTGTCTTTCAATAGCTTCGTAGCCGACTCGTATTTGTCAAGGTGATAGGCGCACCCTGGAGATGCGCACTGCTCAACTATTTTCTGAGGAGCCAGTCTGAACAATAAGACATCAGCCACCGACTCGGCTTCAATGCTGCTGAAATTGCATAAAATGGAACCGATCTTGTGGACATGCTCATGCACGTCTGTCACTCGAAAATGCGACATTATTACGTTCTTTTTATCGAGTCTCTTTGTTTGAATTATGCAGACGTGACAACTTACTAAGCCCTTGGTCTCGCCGATTTCATTACCTTGCAAGAGAATAGTGCTGTTCAACTTGACATGTCGTCTCCTTTCGAACATAACATCGCTTCGCTGGGTGTGAGAACGAGTTTCAAAAAGAACGCCGCCTAAACCAAGAGACAATCTTGTTGGCCCTTTGATTCTTGAAGTCGCCGAGAATTCTTTTGAAAACGTCAGGAACCTGAGATCTGAGGGCTTCTTCCACGCTCATCCAGGTGTACGCAGTCGCCTCTTGTGAGAATACTACTCTTCCATCGACCACTATTGCCTCATAAGCGATTATGACATGCCGCGTCGGTTCATCTTCTTTAGAGAAGAAATCATCATGAACACCAATCAATCTGGTCGGAAGAACCTTTAATCCCGTTTCTTCTTTAACCTCACGTACAAGAGCTTCCTTCACGCTTTCCTCCGGCTGCAAATAGCCTCCTGGCAATACCCACCAATCATGATAAGGCAGATCTCCTTCCCGTATGAACAGGATTTCATGTTCTTTTCCTTCGATCACAGCGCAAACACTGATCAACACTTTCCCTTTTGACACATCTTTCTCAGAGATGACACCTTGATTCATATCAACATCTCCACTTTCAACTTCAGCCTCTGTCTGGCCATTTGAAATTCTAACTGGATTTCAGATCCACGAGATATTTCTTGATCAATTCGTCTCTCATCCTTCTCTCTCGGTCCTTTGATGGTGTGCGTGCACACAGGTGGAAGACAAGCACGCGGTTATCGCGGTAGACTCTGCCTATTTGATTCCTTAGCCCGACAAATCTGGATTCGAGGGTAATTCTTTGAGGTGCGATTTTTCGTAATTCAGAGTCCAGACTCTTTTTCCTTTCTTCAAGCTCGTTCACTCTATGCGACAGTTGACTTTTAGAATGTGGACTTTTCATGCCCAATTCAACCAGGTGTAGAACAGCCTCAGAATCGAGATTGATGCCTTGCTTTCTGGCTAGTTCAAGGATTTCCCGGTTCCTTCCTATCGAGATTCTCCCGGCACGGGACTTTCGCAGCTGCACGTTCAACGAACCACTCTCCCGGAGAGTAGACTCTTAAGAGTCTTTGTGTCTGCAATGATCTCTCCTAGCAACTTCTCCGATCTCTCAATCTCGCAAGGCAACTCTGAAATGCGTTTTTTTGACTCGTCTATCCTTTCAGCGAGATCTGCGACTTCCTTTTCAAGAGAAACAATTCGCAAGGTCAGCAGTCCAATCTTCGCGAATTTGATGGCACCCTCTTCGCTTCCTGTTTTTTGATACAATTCGAAGGAGAACGGTGATCTCGATCTGGCGGATCTTCTCAGTGTTAGATTCATGACATATCACTTTCTTTTGATCTCAGCATGAAGGTCAGAGTTCTCTCTATACCTCGCCTTCCCGCCACTCTGACTAGACTCTCACCAACGGTCTTCTCAGTTCCAGCTCGATCGTTCTGTGAAAAGTGATAGTCTTGTTTCTTGATGTACTCAGCAAGATCAGTCTGCGTTCTTTCCAAGACTTGAATTTGCTTGTCGACAATTCTTTCAACTGCGGATCCGAATCCCTCGCCAGACATTCTGGAAGCAACGAGGGAAGCAATGACGTAGTGAGGAATGCACATCCCCCTAGATGCATCGAAGAGTTTCAGAATCTCTTCGTCTTCAGCAACTTCACGGAGGAAATCGCAGGTGTAGATCTGTATCATAGTAGAAACGTGATCGCATGCAGGACACTTGATCTGATGGGCAACAGTCTTCAAGAGTCTTGACGCCGTGATCGAACGAGAACCCCTTTTCAGATGTAGTCTTGGTCGCCTTGACCCTGCAGACTTTGCCTGTTCCTGAGACTTGACATCATCTAGGACCTGTTCGGCCACACTCTTAAGTATCAAAGCCATACCCAACCCATCACTGCTGCTAGGATTGGTGGAGAAAGCGAACATCTTGTAGAAATGATAGTTGCAGAAACCTCTGCTTTCAATGATTTTTCCCCGTTCACCAGGGTCCATCACAAGCTCGCTCAAGTAATTGTCAATGTACCTTTGCTCAAACCTGTCTTCCAGATAGCACAAGAAGCAACTTTCTGCTTTCTGCAGTGCCTCTCGAATATAGACCCGACCTATCCCGCTTTTCATGTCTGTAATCCTCATAGGAAGCCCAGCTTTCGAAGTATATTTACCGCCTGAAACGTATTTTCAAAAGTTGATATGCCGAGGTCTGACCGGGCGAAGCCTCCATTGCCTCGTTGACATTTCAACACGAAATCCATTGTTTGCGAGGGAAATCGGCAGCTTTCTCCGAGCAGGCCAAGTGTCATCACGCCATAGTACGTGTGCTCCATGTAAGGTGTCACTGATCGGGGAACCACGGTAAACCCTCCGTGAGGCTGCTCGCATTCCCTCACAAACCTTACAGTATCATTGAGATCCCTTCGATTAGCCTTCAATAAGCAAAGAGAGGCGATAGCATGGTAGGTTGAGTTGATGTTTGAATGTCCGCGGGCGCCAAACCCTCCATCCTTGTTCCGATACTTCAGTAACCATCTTCCGACTTCTTCACTGTTTGGACTGATGTTCAGAATTGAGGCAAGTTCCAGAAACATGAGACTTGACTCAAATTCCGATGAAACTTCAACGTAAACATCAACATTTCCAAAGTATTTTCCTGAGCTCAACGCAGACTCGACATATTCTCTGAATTGGCTACCGAGGGGTTCGGTGCACAACGTGAGCGCCTTGCCGATGTAATAATAGGAATAGATGCTGCCAAGGTCAAAATCTCGAAGCCATTCAACGGTACGATCCACGCGAGGAAAAAGCGAACCTAAGACGTCCAAAATGGCTAGACCGTAGTAAGTGTCCTGTGCATTGGAGTCGAGACCTTGAGCAAAAGCGTATCCTCCATCATCATTCTGTCGATTAACAATGTATGCCACAATTCGTTCTCTCAATAGTGAATCTACAGTCTGCCGCTTATTCAGACTGATACTCGCCGTGCCCTTTGAGGCGAACCGCCCTGCTTCGGACAACCCAACATCCACTCATTCACTTTGAATGTGTAGAAGCTATCAGCCCCTGCACGAACAACAAGGGCAGTTAAAGGCGAGCCTCATCGCCTCGCAAACTCAAGATACCCAGTGAAACAAATATGCTTTTCCGATTAGACAGCGTGTTTTGATGTATTCTCGCACTGCCTACTTATTCTGTGTGCGGGGATTTTGCTGTAGCTCGCGGAACACTTCTTCCTTTTCGAGCACTGCCTTGTCGCAGCCCACTTCAGGATAGGGATCACTGCTTCCCTTAGCCCTTCTCCATCCTTCGTCAATGAATATTCAACGCGAGGCGGAATCTCGGCAAATGACTCTCTCTTGAGCAGGCTTTCAACTTGAAGCTGCTTCAGCGTGTCTGCAAGCGTCTTGGGGCTTATGCCCTTCAGTTCTTCCATTAGCTTGTTGAACCTGAGGCTTCCGTGATTCCCTATTGCATTGATAATCAATAGTGCCCATTTCTTGCTTATCACGTCGATGATTCCCTCAAGCGGGCAAAAACAGACTACATCATTCTTGTTCTGCATGCAGGCCACTTTCATTGGTGATAGCAACTATGTCGCTATAAACTTGATAGCATAAATACTTTACTTCTAATAGTATTCGGAATAGAGGTGATAGTGAATGGATGAAGACTGTGGCTGCGGAGGGCATCATCGGAGACACGAAGGCCACTGTGGGTGCGGTATGCATGGAGACGGACACGGTTACAGGAGACGCTTCTTTACAAAGGCCGAAAAAGTCGAGAAGCTGAAGAGCTACGTAGAAGAACTCAAGAATGAACTGAAAGCCGTTGAAGAGAAAGTCAAGGAAATGCAAAGCCAAAAGTAAGCTCAAAACGGTGAAATCTGGATTATGTCTTCCGAAAACGCCATAGAAGTCACAGACCTGGCGAAACGCTATGACGGTATCATTGCAGTGGACAACACGACTTTTCATGTCAAGAAAGACGAAATCCTCGGTTTTCTAGGGCCTAACGGTGCAGGCAAAACAACGACGATAAGGCTCCTCACTGGTCTGACAAGACCCACCTCGGGCACGATCAGAGTCGCTGGCATAGATATGACCCGAGAACCCAACAATGCAAAAGAACACCTAGGAGTTGTGCCCGAAGTATCCAATATCTACGATGAAATGAGCCCCTGTGATAACCTGATCTTTGCAGCTCAGCTTTATAGGGTGCCTAAGGACGAACGAGAAAAAAGGGCGCGCGCGCTTAACGAACGTCACGACCGTTAACATAAACGTGGCAGAATTCTTACCGACAGACCTAAACAGGGACGGAACAGTTAACATCCTCGACATCTTCGCAGTAGCGTGGGACTTCGGAAAAACAATCTAGCATGCTTGGCAACCCAGTTTATCTAACCATACGAGCTTTATAGTTAACTTCCCAAGACCCTAACTTCGAAAAGCCGCAGATCTTTCTTTTTCGGAAGGTACTAGCCAGTAATAGGGAAAAAGATAAAGTATAATTCTAGACAATCTTCCTAAGCGCGCGATGAAGCCTATCCTACGTGTTATCAGGAACATTCAGCACGGGTCCGCAAGACATGGCACGCCAACTTCATGCCTGAAACGCTCAATGTTGCTGCCAGAGAAGAACGCGCCCACTATCGAGGCTCAGATTTTTTCAGCTCTTCCAAAGCTTGAAAAGCCAGCGAAACCAGGAAGAGCAGAACAAAAATGAAAACAGTAAGGCCTATCCTGTAAAGAAGAGAAAGCCCAGAGTACATGAGAACGTACATGCCAATCACCACAAACACAACGGCAGCAACCTTCATCACACCAGACACGCCTTCAAACATCACATTCACCCTTTCCAAACACACACAGCAACTCTACAAAATCCCGAGCTTAAAATAAACCTATTGTCCCCAACACGCAACAGATGCTTGCAGCCTAAGTCTCCAGAACCCGCGCCACATGCAGAGCCCTTTCCGCGGTCGAGACACAAAAAAGCAGATCGTCAACGGTAGCAACAAACGTCGGAAACTTCCCCTCAAACATTATCTGCGTAACAACGGTCTTTCCCTTTCTTGCAGTCTTGACGGACAAGCCGTTAGGCGTCTTGAAGTTGTCAGGCGAGACCGCGTCAGCAACAGCCTGTGCAACCTTCTCACTGTCGTACTCCAACACTATTTCAGCCTCCAATCTTCTCGCCCCTCAACTGACTCGCAACCAACTCATTCACAACCTTCAAAAAGTCGTCAACATCTTCTATGGAAACCTGAGCACCCGCCGCCACGTTGTGCCCACCGCCCTTTCCCTTGAACTTTTCAGCTGCAACCTGCATCACCTCTCCCAAATTGACCCCCTTGTTGATGACCGTGTCCATGGCTCTCGCAGAAATCTTCGCCAAACCCTCCCCCTCAACATTAGCATAAGCAATCAAAGGCTTCTCAGGATTCGGAAGACTCCCAGAAAGAATCGACGAGATGGCACCGATTATCTTGTCGTCGATAAAGTCCTCCCCATAAACAACGTAGATGTTATCAAACTCCTTCACCCTCTCAGGCTTCTCCATAATCCACCCAAGATACTTGTTAAGCGTCCTCCTGTAATCCTCCAAAACCCTGTTCGCTCCCTCCAGCGCCGAACCACGATCACCCATGCACACAGCAATGCCCAAACCTGACTTGTCCATGCGGCCAGTTGCGTTCAACAAAACCGAAAACTCTCGCGCATCCCGCAAGGGCGTCCAAGGCTCCTCACGATTCAACACGTAAACGTGACCAATCAGATTCGACACCTCATAGTGCAAACCCTTCGAAAGCAGATAATCCGCCAATGCCGAACACAACCGCTTCTTCTCATCCTCAGAAAGATCCCTCAAAGCACGCCACTTGTCGCCGTTTCTAGGCTTAATGTCCAAGCTCGTCAGAAAAGCCAAACTCTTGTCCTCCTCACCACTTATCCCCGGAATAAACGGGCTCGTCGTAGACGCCAAAGTCTTGTGAATAGGACGCGTTTCCCTGCCGAAAAATATCAGGTCCTTCTCAACCGTTAAAAGCCCTGAACAAGTCGCATCCTCAACTATCTTCTCGTTCAGACCTCCCAACAATCGCTGATCATACTTGTCCTGCATATCCCCCAAAGCACCGACAACGGCCACCGGAGCCAAATCAACGTTCACCTTGTCCACAGCCTTAGCCACAAAATACGCCACACCAGAACCGCTCACATCCCGCGCCCCGTCAATCCCATTCAAATGCGGATTGACATGCACGAAATTGTCCGACTCCTCACCTACGACCTGATGATGATCCAAAATCACAATCTTGAAATCAGCCAGCTTCTCATTCAACAAGTCCACGTAACCACTTCCCAAATCAGTGAAAATCACCAGCTGCGGCTTATCAGAAAGAATCTCACCCACGATCTTCTGCTCAATCCACTGAGTTATCCGAACTCGAAACCGAGCGTCAAGCCTCAACAACGCCTTCCCAATCACTCCTGCAGCTGCAACCCCATCAGCGTCCAAATGCGAAAAAACATGAATAAACCCATCCTCTCTGACAGTTTCCAAGATTGCCTTAGCCGCCTTCTCGGCCGAACCCAGAAACTCCGCAACCTGATTCTCTCTTGAAGCTGAAGCCATGCCAACCACTTTAGGCTAACAACATAGCTTATTTAAGCATTTAAAATTCACGAAACACTCGCAATCCGCAGCAGTGTTGCATTAGGGCAAGCTCCCAAAGAACGGTGTCAACTTGGCTGGTGAAGACGGCAATTTACGACTGGTTAATCGATGGGGATCGAGAAGAAAAAAGCTCGCTTAACATGTTTCATGAAACGGCGTAATCAGCAGGGTCGGCTAAGTAATTGAGGCTATCTTCGCCTCGTACTTCCAGTTCGAAGGCATGACGCCCTTATGCTTGTAGTATCTTGACAGTTTATGGATTTTCGCTTCGATCAGCTGAAGCGCCCTCTTATTGTACAGGTCAGACCTGTTCTTTTCAAGATGAAGCGAAAGGCTCCCAGCCTTCTTCAACAAACTCGCCAAATCCTCCGGCAACGACGGAGCAAGCTCATTCTCCCTCAAAACCTTCATCACCCGTTTCCCAATAATCGGCTTCGCCAAGGGAACCGAATACTGATCCCTCAAAATCGTCCCAATACGACTGGGAGAGTTACCCTCCTTCGCAAGCTTCACAATCAACGCTTCAACCTCTTCCGGCTGGTACTTGCACCAGCTCGGAGCCCGCTTGCTCACCGGCCTTATCTCATGCGACTTTCCCTTTTCCTGCTTAGGCATCAACAATCCCTTGAACTCTGTATGAGCGAAGATATACACATATTTAAGACTAACTCCAACTTTCCAAAACCACACAAACCTGCACGACACAAAAAGACCAACACCACACACGCCAACACTAAAAAGAGGGTTCACCAATCACAAAGCAGCGCGCGCGGCGAGACCAAACCCGTGATCACTTGGTGTGACACCGTCAAAGAAATGAACGGTACAGTTCTGTCAATTACAGGAGTGACTAAATCGACTCTCGGCGACAAATCCAACATGAACATAGTTCTAGATGAAGAAGCGTTACCCAGTCAACCTAGAAGGTTCTACATGCGGGCAGCATACGTCCTCAGCCCACTGCCAGTCAAACTGGTTGAAAGACTCGGCGCCAGGGGACTCAGACTGCCTGAATTTATAATCAGATGGCACCATTCGCTGACTGAATGAAAATAAATCGGGACGCGCGCTAACTCGTGGATGACGACGAAAACAAGAACAGAACAAGAATGAAGAGGTAGAACTGAGGGTAGGAAAGAACCATGACGGCAGCGCGCGCGTTTAATGGGGATGCCCCAGATTGGCCCAATTTTGAAGGAATACTTCATGGGTTTCCCCTCTTGTGAGAGTCTTCCAGAGCTTCCCAAATGCACTTATTACGCGGTACCAAACATAGCCATCCAGCGCCCGCGCTCTAGTCTACTCTGTATTCCTCTTGCTATACAACGATTACTTCACCTTTTTCGGGGATGCATACGTCAGTCATTTCTGAAATCTTTTCTGAAAGCGCTTCTGCTTGCTCTATTTCGCCATGGACAATAACAGTTCGCTTGGGCTTAAGCTTACGTACCAATTGAATAAGTTCCAGTTGATCCGCGTGTCCCGAAAGCTCGATTTGTTCAACTTCAGCTTGCACTGAGATCGTTTCGCCATCGTGTTTGAAGCTTCGATTTTCTTTGGCAAGCTTTAGCGGGCTATCTGGAGGAAGATAACCAGAGGTCAAGATAATAGAATTAGCTTCATCTTGTGCCCATTGTGCTAACAAACGAAGGCTTGCACCGGCGTGACCAAAACCCGAGGTGCAAATAACAACAGCTGGCTCCTTGATCTGACCAGTCCTATAGAGATGTTTAACATGCCGATACTTGAAAGGCTGCTCTTGTTTCTGAACTTCCTCAGTGAAAAGCTGCTTATTCTCATTGAAGTATCCATTTATCTTATGGGCCAGATTAGATATCGTGTAAACGTTATAGCGTGGCAGAACACCATCCTTCATGGCCTGATCGATTCTTCTGGTCATCTCTTGGCTTCTGTGGAAAGCAAATGTAGGAATCAAAACATTGCCTTTCCGATTCATCGTGCTTAGCATTTGCCTAAAAAACTGATCAATCAACTCGTTCCTAGGCGATCTGACTCTTCCACCATAGGTTGACTCAGTAATCAAAACATCAGGCTCTTTCGGAAGCAAATCTACATCACACCCCTCCAAAATTTCGGTATCGTGAATGCAGAAATCTCCTGTGTAAACAATCTCTTTTCCTTCAGAATGAACACTAGTAATCTTTGCTCCGGCAACGTGTCCTGCTGGATACAACTGAATCGCCATTCCAGGCAAAGCGACGCGATCACGTGTCCACCACGAATCTTTGATCTTGCCAACATCCTGATCATCAAAGAAGTTGTTTCCTTTTAGACTCTGAATTTTTACCATATCACACAACAGGTCAGTCGCCACATCGCGGGTAATGTCAGATCCAATTATTACCGGATTGTTTTCAGATAAACCTAAAAGGTTTCCAGAATGATCTAAATGAGCATGGCTAACGACTATCGCATCAAAATTCTTCGGAAACTGATTAGACGCTTCCTCTATTTTTACACCGTAATCTAACGCAATCTTACACGAATCGGTTTCGATTGCGATACAAGAGCCCCCTACTTCTCTGGCTCCTCCGAGCAATTCAATTTTCAATTTCATTTTCTTCCGTTATGTCTTTTAAAACGTTAGTCTTCCAAAAATTGGTTTAATAGTCCAACTCAAAGACAGGCAAACCCAAAAAAAGTGTTTAGCCTATTCCGTTTACTACCGCATAAAGATAAGATGCTAAATATTAAGCTATTGACTAATTATCCAGACTTGACTCATACAAGCACTAATAGCGCGCGCGGCGAGTAACCGAGATGTCTAGGATAACTGCGTTTGTAGTTGAACACAAGTGGTAACGCAGGATTTTATTGCAGATAAGCTAATGGTGTTTGAGGGTGAAGCCGGCAGAGAGTACAGCTAATGCGCCTGTGAACTTGAGAAAAGGCAGGAACATGTTCCAAAGCGCGCGCTGCAGGTAATCGTTTTAACACGTTGGAGATGCAGTCTATGTGACATCAAAATTCAGATTTGACTAATGACAACTTATAGGGACGACTTGTCTTGTCAAATTTAAGAAGACCTCTTTCCTCCATCTTTATGGCACATGCTCGTACAAAAGGGCCGGCCAAATTTTTAGCTTGCGAAATGCTCTTAATTGTGGTAAGACCACTGGTAATCGACTCAACTAAAAAATCTTTGGTTAGTTTTTCTTCAGTCATCTTTTTCAGTTCTTTCTCTATTGGCGATCTTATTTTATGCTTTTCTCTAAGGTCAATCAAACTCTGCAACAGTGCATTTTCGTAAAGTTTCCCTGATGTGCTAGATTGATATCCACACTCAGTTTCAATTATCTGCCAATTAAGACCCGATTTTGCTAGAAGGCGCATATCATCCAAATCAACTTCACGTTCTGTTGTCGCTTTGAAAAGAAAGACATCTTCTTTGGATGCCACACTTAAGGTCATTTTGCCTGTTGAATAGAATCTAATCGCTCTGGATACCATATTATCTGAGAAGATTAGCCTATTGCAGATTGTTCTGCAAAATATGTCCCATTTGAAACCGTCATTATTTTCCATGACTTTCAATATTTCCGTTTTCCCATACGATCTCGAAACCAAACAGTCCTCTAACGTATGGTAACCTATACTTGCCAGAGATTTGATCAGAGCGCAGCTGTCTTGTCTTCTCAAAACAACATCAATATCCTTGGTTTCTTCTTTCAACCCGTGGCTAATCAGAGCTAGACCGCCTATGATAAAAAATCGAGTGGGAACAACAATGCTAGCCGATAGCTTATCCAACTCTGTGAATACGTATTTTCTATCAAAGGTCCGCCTTTTTGTCAAGTAATCCCCTTGATTTCCAATTCTCTCATCTTAACCACCAACGCGCGCGAACTGAAATTCTGCAAACGAGAAGCGCAGATAATAACGCAAAGTAATTTACTATCAGGAAAACGCGCCTGCCTAAAACAACCTAAATGTTTCCATAATAACGGGAACTATAGTGTTGATTCCACCCTTCATGTATATGAAGTCGGCCATGTTGTTCGTCTTTGATTTTTCTCCGTGACATACGAAGATTTTTTCTGGCTTGGGAGTAAATCGAGTCAGATAGTTGATTAGTTGTCTCCTGTCGGAGTGTCCTGAAAAGCCCTCTATGGATTCACAGCGCAGTTTGACTGGCACTGCCACCATTCTACCCTGATTGTCCATCATGGTAACTTCAGTTACGCCTTTTTGCACTTTGCGTCCCATGGTGCCTTCAATTTGATAACTGACGAAAATTATCGTGTTCTTAGGGTTATCAGCCCAAATTCTAAAGTACTCAATCACGGGACCGCCTTCAAGCATTCCAGACGTTGCCAAAACGATGCATAGTTCTCCTTCAATTATGCTCTGCCTGAGACTTGGATGCTTAACGATAGTGAAATAGTCCGATTGGAACGGGTTGACTCCTTCGTGGAGGATGCTATAGCGAACCTCCCTTCCCAAGTACTCTGGATAAGCTGTATGAATTGCTGTGGCCTCAGAAATCATGCCTTCGATGAACACTGGAGCCTCTTTCATCACTCCTTTTTTCATGTAACCGTCTATGACAAGCATTATCTCTTGTGCTCTTCCCACCGCCGGCACTGGAATCAAAACTTTCCCCTTGTTTTCCAACGTTTCATTTACGATTCGGGCCAAGAGTCCCTCTGATTCGGCTCTGGAAGGCATAACATCATTTGGTCCACCATACGTACTTTCAGTAATTATGGTTTCAACACGTGGAAATTCAGCTGTGGCTGCTTCCAGCAGCATAGATTGCCCAAATTTATAGTCGCCAGTGTACACTAAATTATGAAGACCCTCGCCTATGTGCAGATGTGCCATTGATGAGCCAAGAATATGCCCCGCGTTATGAAGGGTCAAACGAATATCTGGCGCTATGTCAGTAACGACACCGTAACGCAACGGAATAGTGTGCAAAACAACCTCGCGAACGTCTTTCTGATCGTAATAAGGAGAAATTCCCTGTCTACTTGCCACATCCAGATAATCAAGCTGAAGCATTGTCATCAGGTTTGAAGTTGGGGCAGAACAGTAGACAGGACCATCGTAGCCATATTTGTATAGAAACGGCACGAGACCGCAATGGTCAAGATGTGCATGACTTATGACGACTGCATCCAGAGAGTCAAGCTCAAACGCTGGGTTGTCAAGCCTTGGAAAAGCTTCAAAAGGTCTTGTTGAGCCGGGGTTTAGACCACAGTCCAGTAGGACGCTGCTTTCTCTCGTTTTCAGGAGCCAGGATGAACGACCTACCTCTTGTGCGCCTCCGAGCACAGTTAGGCACACATCTCCGACTTCA
>Ga0315279_10000183_pt1 | contig 136029 bp, 133 predicted proteins | sample YL17G06_20_MG_FD_203694 | JGI IMG/M metagenome (GOLD analysis project Ga0315279, IMG submission 203694) | Sediment microbial communities from Yellowstone Lake, YNP, Wyoming, USA - YL17G06_20 | ecosystem: Environmental > Aquatic > Freshwater > Lake > Sediment | place: USA: Wyoming | collected... | reverse complement strand
CAAAAAATTTCACCATACGGACATGGGTGAACCCTTCAGAAAGGCTTCGGGGCGAACCTTTCACCCAATGAGCACTCTCGTCTCCGACACCTGCTGGAGTTCACCTCAGGTGGAGTCCTCCCATTCCCTTAAGACATCCAATCAACCGCCGTCCGAAGCCTTGAGGAGCGGTTTACCCATGGCCGTGTTTGCAACTGTAAAGTCCATTGTTCATCGTCCATTGTCGATCGGGAGCCAAACAGTAAAGAGGGTCCCTTTCCCGGGGGCGCTTTCTACCTCAATTTTTCCATGGTGCTGATCGATGATCCGATGGGCGATGGAAAGGCCGAGGCCAATCCCACCTTCCTTCGTAGAGAAGAAAGGGTCGAAGAGTTTGTCTATATCTTCACCGGGGATACCTATTCCAGAGTCCTGAATGGAAAGTTGTATCCATCGATCACCCTCTGGAATATGTCCCTTCAATACCAACTTACCACCCTTTGGCATTGCTTGAACAGCATTTAATAAGAGGTTAAGAGCCACCTGTTTCATCTGTTCCTTATCAATCGCAATAGGGGGTAGGGGTGAGAAGTCTTTTAGGACTGAGATCCGTTGCTGCTCAATCTGAGGTCTGAGCAGTTGAAGGATTTCTTCAAAAATGGAAATGACTTCTGCTTTTTCGAAGAGGGGAGGTGCTGGCTTGGCAAATCGAAGAAATTGATCCACAATCTCATTAATCCGATGGATTTCCTCCTCAATGACTTTGAGATCCTCACGATGGGTAACTTCAGATGGGAGATTTTCTTTCAAGGAATGGATAAGTATGTTGATGCTGGTCAGTGGATTTCGGATCTCATGTGCGATGCCCGCGGCCAATTGTCCTAAGGCGGCTAATTTTTCAGACCGAATCAATTGAGCCTCTGTTTTCCTGAGATCGGCAGTGGTTTCTTGAATCTTCTCCTCCATCTGTTGACTGAAGGTCTTGAGCTCCTGATACATGAAGGCATTATGGATAGCCAGGCCTGCTTGCTGCGCAAAAGCCATCACCGATTCGAGAGCCTCCCTCGTAATGTTCTTATTGGGCTCGATGAAGTCTGCGGCAATCGCTCCCAAACACTTTTCCTTCGCTAGAAGGGGGACCACTAACAGAGAGTGCAGATTAAATTTTTCTCTTAAGAAGGGGTTGATCCTTGGATCTCGCTTTGCATCCGGGATGATGAAAGGTTTTTTCTCAAAAATTGATCGGGCCACGACACTGTCTTCTGGATCCAAAGGAAGGATAATCCCTTTGATCCTTTCCTCATCGATCCCCACTGCCATTTTACATTCCAGAACATTCATCTTTTCATTGACCAGATAGAGACGGGCACGGTCAAATCCAATGTTTTTTGTTACCCCTTCTAAGACCAATCTTAGAATCTCATCAATGTCGAGGGTCTCCATCAGCCCGGAATTTTCAATGCAGATCGCCGCCTGATTGGCAACCGTGGTAAGCATCTCCTCTTCATTCCTCGAAAAGTGATGGGGGTAGGAGGTATAACAGTTGATTACCCCAATGACCCTATCCTTGATGCACATGGGCACACTGAGCATAGAGACCAGACCTTCTTTTTTAGCCAATTCCTTTTCTTTATAAAAGGGTTCTTTGAGGACATCGAGGATCGCCATGGGTTGATTGTGAAGGGCCACATGACCTACTACTCCTTCCCCAAGGCCCAGGCTTCTCTCCTTTAAATATTCCTCGCTAATGCTCTGGGTGGCCTTTAATTTCAATTTCTGATCCTTCTCGTCGAGAATCCAAAGGGAACAGATCTTCGAATCCATCACCTTGGCAGTGACCGTGACGATCAGCCGAAGCACGTCTTCGAGATAGAGACCTGAGGCGATTGCTTTGCTGATCTCGAGAAGGGCATTAATCTCTTTGGCATCAAGGTTTCGATTTTCTTTTAGCGGCCTTTTCCTTTCCATTTTACCTTCTATCATAAACGAAATCCGCTGTTTTGCAAAACAAAAAAGGGGATACTGGAACTTCCCAGTATCCCCTTTCAGAAGAGCCTCTTATTAACCAAGGATCTTATCCACTTCTTCTCGATCGGAATCCATCACATAGGGGATACCCGATACATCAGCAGACTTACGAGTCAGGGCACAGAGATCATCCCTGGATATATATTTCAATGCAAATTTTCTTGCTCCAGCCATCAACTGTTGAAGTCCGGCATTTAAGCGATCGAAGTATGTGACCATTCCGATCGTCCCTGTAGAAATGCGTTCAAAATCCTTCCCGTATTTCTCCTTCAGTTTAGCAGCCAAAGTGAAGATATGCTCAACATTGGTCCCATATTTGGCGATATCAGAGGAAACCTTTCCTTTTTTGATCATCTCACCGATCGTATTGCCGACCATCGCAGCCGTCATCGAAGCCCGACCGAGGCAAACGGCTTTAATATAAGGGGCGGCCAAGGCGATTGCTTTGAAGATGTGGTCCTCCAGAGCGAGGCCTCCTGCCATGGCACAAGAGGGGATGAATGCACCTTTTTGATCCAGGCGTTTCAGGAATTGGTAGAGAAGGCTTTCAAGGTAAACGGTGGGGATTCCCCATTCATTCATCATTCGCCAGGGGCTCATCCCTGTGCCTCCTCCGGCGCCATCCACGGTGAGAAGGTCAATCTTGGCATCGGAGGCATATTTGACTGCCCGGGCCAGATCAGCAGGCCGATAGGCCCCGGTTTTAAGGGAGATATGTTTGGCCCCAATCTTTTTCAGACGTTCTACTTCTTTATGGAATCCTTCTTCATCTACCATACCCAGCCTAGAATGTCGTTCAAATTCTTTGAAATCTCCTTGCTTGAACGCCTCCTGGGTCCCATGGTCTTCTGGATCAGGAAAGACGAGATAACCCCGGCTCTTCAGTTGGAGCGCTCTTTCTAAGGAGGGAAGTTTGACCTCACCACCAATATCTTTTGCGCCCTGTCCCCATTTTGGTTCAATGATCTGAACACCCAATTTTTCAACCACATACTCCGGCACGCCCAGGCGTCCATCTTCTACATTGTATTGAACCACGATTCCACCATACCCGTCATACCATTGTTGGAATGTCTTCACCCGGCGTTCCATCTCAGGAGATCTCACCACATGGCTATTCTTGAATTCGGCATTGGGATCCATACCACAGACATTTTCACCAACAACGACCAGAGTACCAGAGATGGCTGCGGCAATCGCCATCGCTTCCCAATGAATACGGGCAATATCAGTCGAACCCAAAGCACCTGTAAAATAAGGAACCTTGAGCCGAATCTTCTCTTTGGACCCGACCTCTGTGGAAACGTCCACTGCAGGGAAGGTGGCATGATCTGAGTCGGCCGGAACACCGACCGCACCCACGCATGTGCCCTGGATATTAAAATGGGAAAAATCGATCGGGTAATCCTTTTCAGAACCTGCGGTCACCTTGGAAAAAGGCTGAGGATAAAGAATCTCCCTCCCTCTTAAGGCGGAGCGTCCTACTTCACAGGGGCCAGGACAGCCATCCAAACAGGTCACACAGATCCCGGATGTGGGGGCAGGTTCCACTCGATTTCGAGTAAAGGTTGCCGGACTACGATTTGGTTTGGTAAATGTCATTTTCTCCTCCTTTTTTAAAAGGGTCAACAAAAAAGGCGCCAAATTGCTTTGACGCCTTCGTCATTTTATACGACTTTGTATGGGGTAAAAAAAGGGCGTCAAACTTCTTTGACACCCTCGTCATCAATACGGCTTCGTATTGGTTGGCTTATTAAATAGTATAATAACTTATTTTTGTCAAGAAAAATTTTTGAGATTTCTGAAAAAGTCCAGAAATCTCTGTAATCAAGAGAGCGTGTAATAGTTTTTCAGAGCTCCCTTTTTCTTATATATTATTGTTTCCTTGCTTGGGTCCAAAGAACCCGATGCCTCTCTGGTTCAAGACATCCATATAAACGTGCAAAAACTGGCCACTTCGAGCTGAAGGGACGTGAATCACCCGGACAACCTCTTTGCAATCTTTAAACTCTGGAGCAATATCACTAAGGATGTTTTGAGAATTTATTAGAAAGGCCTCGTTAAAAAAAGCGTTCGGGTCATCAGGAAATAAGGGGGCAATAACAATATCGGCCTCAACGAGATCCTGAAAAAAATGAGTACCGTAAGAGACTTCGGGCGTATATCCCTCCTTTGCAAAAGAAATCTCCATAAGAAGCCTTGCCTTATTGATATTGGAATAGGTGACACGGACACCCAGGTTAATATCGTTGCTTCCCCAACGGCCAGGCCCCATCAGGGCATAGTGTTTTGAGGCCAAGTGTTTATTCAATGCGTTCACGGTGCTAGCAATCTTTAACTTTTCTTCATAGGTCTGCAATGTATCATAAGCCCTGGGATTGACATAAACAATATATTCAATGTTATGAATCATACTATTGGAAAGTCCTGCGTTGGTGACGAAGAGAATTTGTTCCTCCGGGATCTGTTCTGGCATGGAAACTTTATCCAATTCTTTTCGAATGGAAAGGGATCGGCATTGTAACAGATAGAATTTATTATCATCCCAGGCAAACTCGATATCCACAGGACGACCGTACGCAGTTTCCACTCTTGAAAGGATTTTTTTGGTCAGGGGAACAAAAGCCGTTTTGGCCAACAAGTTGTCAAAGGTCAAACAAAGTTCTTCTCCTTTGAGATTTTGGGTTTTAAACATAGGCGGAGCCAAATGCCCATCTTTTTGGACTGAAACAGCATAAAAAAGCCGTGGGTGATCCATTGCAGAACTTAACGTTCGAAAGTCCACCGTTTCCATTATCCCCTTTTTCAGATTGAGTACATCCACCTGTTTCTGCGAGTACTTTTTGATCTGCTGTGCAGTGACTTCCGGCCGCAGTTGAGGATGGCTTAATGGGATCATCCGGGGATAGTCAGAACCGACACGGTCTACTGCCCGAGTCCCCAAGCCAAAAACCAATCTCACCAGTCCCTCTTCCTTCTTGATCTTTGGATTCCAGGCATGGACATTGCGAGAAAACATAACCCCCGAGGCAAAGGGGAGAAAGTAGTCTCCAAGGCGTTGGCCTACAACCTTCTGAACAACCATGGCCATTCGTTCATCAAAATCCAATAGTCCATGATCCACACGGTAGAGGATAGGATCTGGTCCATAGGTACTTGCGAATACCTGTTTGAGGCCGACGATAAAATTTCTAAGACGCGTCTCTATATCTCCCTGGTTCGTTAGAAAGACGGATAGATACTTTCCAGAAAAGGCCAGGCCGAAGTTATCCTCCAGCATGCTGGAGGATCGAATAATAATGGGGTGTTCGCCGATCTCTTCTAAGATTTTTCGAAAATCTTCGAGGGCCTCTGGAGCGAAGTTGGCAAATTTAAACTTCTCCTCGATGCGCAGAAACTCCCTTTCAATGGTCTCTCTGTCCTTATATTTGTGTGTATGGAACTGCTGAAGGTTGTTCCGGTCTATGAATTCTGAAAAAACTCCGGAATTTAAAAACCATGTATCCGGAACCCTGACATACTCCTCCAATTCTGGATCTCTTTCCTCCAAAACGGGTAGTAGAATCTTTTCGGCGAGAATCATGCCGGCGGCCTTACCTCCCAGTTTGCCAGGACTTTTCCGACTCCAACGAGTATGCTGGAGGAGATTATCAATGTCACGGATAGTAATATAGTTTTTAGCAAGGCTGACAAAAGGGAGTTGGTTAGAAATATAATGGTTGATGAGGGCAACACGAATTCCTTCAGCCTCCTCCAGTGAAATATAGACTTCACCTTTTGGGATTTCACAGAACTCCCGGAGGGCATTATAAATTTCCAAGGAGGTTGCCTGTCCTTGATTGACCACGAAACTCAGTTTTTGAGATTTATCTTTTTTTCGGGCCAGGTTGATGTAATTTTCGATCTCATTGTCGCTTAAATGGTTGGCAGAATAATAACCAATGAGACCTTCCGCATATTCCTGACGGTTGATCTCTGTATCTGGAAGTCCATCTGCTTTGAATTCTTCAAGGGCCTGTTGGTATAATTTCTCTTGTGTGATAATCCCCCTATTCTCTAAAACCTCCATAAAGATGCTGTACATCAGTCCTATGAGATTTGGGTACTGATTCATTTTTCTAAACAACCTGTAGGTTTTGAGGACCTCCATCCTAAACCCAACCCCGCAATTTACAGGCTTCTGCTACCCTCGCCACGGAAATGAGATAGGCCGCCTGCCTCATGTTCAGCTTCTCTCGCAGGTACATTTGATAGACCCCATGAAAAGCCCGGGTCATTTTCTCGTCCAACCTTTGATGTACCTCCTCCAACGGCCAATAAAAATTATAAGTATTCTGAACCTGCTCAAAATAAGATACCGTCACTCCACCTGCATTGGCAAGAAAATCTGGAAGAACAAAGATTTTTTTCTGATGAAGGATTTCATCTGCCTCTGGTGTGGTCGGCCCATTGGCCAACTCACACGAAATCTTACACCGGATTCGATCTGCGTTTGCCTCTGTAATCACATTTTCAAGGGCTGCCGGGAAAAGAACTGTTACATCCAGTTCCAGGAGTTCTTCGTTGCTAATGGTCTCGGCCCCTGGAAATCCTTCGAGACTGCCGGTTTTAAGCTTGTGCTCCACCACCTGTTTGGGATCTAACCCTTTCGGATTATAAATCCCTCCCTTGGAGTCAGAAGCCGCTACCAGTTTGAGTCCAAGAATCTCATTGCCCAAGAGAGCGGCGTTTTGACCGGCATTGCCAAAGCCCTGGATCGCCATGGTCTCATTCCGGAGATCAATATTCAATATTTTAGCAGCTTCACGTGTGACATAGATGCCACCTCGTGCCGTGGCATCTCCCCGCCCCTCTGATCCTCCAAGGGGAATCGGTTTACCAGTGATGACACCGGGATGATGTTGTCCTACCAGAGTCTCATACTCGTCCATCATCCAACCCATAATCTGAGGAGTCGTATAGACATCTGGAGCGGGCACATCTTTCGAGACCGATATCATCGAGGCGATTGCCCGAATATAGGCGCGAGCCAAACGCTGCTTCTCGGCCTCCGACATCCCTTTCGGATTGCAGGTTATACCTCCCTTTCCTCCTCCCAAGGGAATATCCACTGCAGCTGTCTTCCAGGTCATCCAGGCGGCCAGAGCACGAACCGTATCGATATTCTCATCGGGGTGCCATCGGAGCCCCCCTTTTGCAGGACCCCGGGCAGTGTTATACTGGACCCGATACGCATGAAAAATTTGAACGCTACCGTCATCCATTTGAACAGGAAGCGTCACCTGGAGCTCTCGCTGAGGCCACCGGAGCAGATCATGGGTGGCTTGGTCTAAGCCTAATCTCTCTGCTGCAGCATCCAGCTGTCTCTGTGCAATCTTAAAGGGATTCAACTCTGACATGTCTTGTTCTCCTTTTAACTCCCCATTTTTTCTGTATTTTTTACAAGATTAGCAAGAAATTTAGAAAGATGCAAGTTGACGAAGATATTTGGAAATGGCAATTTTTCCGGGAATGACGGCAAAGCCTTCAAAATGGTAGTTTGGAAGCGAACCTGTCACAGAATCCCCCACAAGTGGGAAGGCCGACCAACTGTTTCTCAGACAGATTACCTGGAGAGCCTTCCCATTGTTTTTCCAGAGAGGAGCTGAATTGGTTACAAGTCCAACCACTCTCGACAAAGTGAGGAGTATTAGATTGAGGTTGCCCATTGGGGTGTTTTTGCATAAGTTTTTGCATAAAATATGGGCCGATATGGGTGACAGACGATTTCAAAAGGGCGATGGTATATCAGGAATGATGATTGCTCAGTGTGGACACGAAACAGGGAGGCAAAGGGTCTGATCCCGGCAGGCGGTGGAGGGATGAGTTGCAATTGATTGCAAGCGCGTGTTGGGAACGACCGTCAGCCGGGAAAGCCCAAAAGGATAACCAGTAACACCTGCCGGACTTGGAGTAGCGAAGAACCGGCGCGGATGGCTGGACTTTTTTGATGCCTAAGAAAACGGGGGCGGCAGCGGATGGTAAAACGGTGATAATTCTCGAAGCCACCCCGATCCAGAAGCCACCGAACAGCGGACTCAGCGAAGAGGAGAGGAAGGAATGAGCAGAGAAAGAAGGACGCAAATAATAGCGATTCGAGTCCCTCCCGCCGCCAAGAAACGAATTTTAGAGGAGGCTCAAAAGAGAGAAGAAACTTTGACAGAGTTTCTCTTTGAGCTCATAGGGGCCGGATGGAATATTGTTGTTAAACAAAATAGAAACGAATTTGTTAAACAATAAGAAATTTAAATATTCCGGGTTTTACCTGGGGACCTTGAGCGAAAAGTAGAGGAACACGAAGCGTGAAACAGAAACTTGCCTTTAAAGCAACGAAGATCACGAAAAAGCAGAGGCTCTTTATAAGCGAATATCAAGTAGATTTCAACGGAACCAAGGCAGCGATCAGGGCTGGATATAGACCTAAGAGAGCGTCAGAAATGGCCTATCAACTCCTACAGATTCCTACAGTTCGGCAAGCTTTAGTACTACTACGTTAAATTGATTTAAGAATAATCATAAGGTCCGTATTCAGGGCTTGATATTGCTTTTTGAGGCGCCCCTCAATTTCGCTAAAAGACGGAAGCAGTTGAAAATATTGGTTTTTCATTTTTAACATAACGTAGTAGTATTAGATCGTGCAATGGAAGAACGCCTACGGAAGATCGGTGTCCGTGCAGAACGGGTCCTTACCGAGATTGCCAGGGTTGCCTTCAGTGATCTTCGGCAGCTCTTCAGAAAAGACGGAACCCTTAAACTTCCGTCCGAGTGGAGCCGTGAGTCATCAGCCAGTATAGCAGGAGTGGAAATTCTTGAAGAATTCCAGGGGCGCGGCGAGGATCGGACTCTTATTGGGCATACGAAGAAAATCAAGGTCTTTGATAAAATCAAGGCTTTGGAGTTCCTTGCCCGGTATCTCGGGATACTTGGCGGCGGAAGGCGGAAGGATGAGGAAGACGAGGCTGATTCTGGTCGTAATCTGACGACCCTGGAACTCTCGGCAAAAATTGTCTATTTGGTGAAATTGGCCGTGGAGCGGAAAAAAGAGGCAGAGCAGGCACAGTTAGAGGTTCATAGGGAAGAATGCAATCCTCGGCTTCCAAAATAGCCCAACTCCCAGAAATTTTGAATTTTCTCAAGCCCGAAGAAAGGGTTGAAGTTGAGAAACTCCATAGGAGTAGAGTTTTAAGGAAATAATGGCCTTCCGTTGTATTTAACCCCAAACCTTAAAGGGGGATTTATGACTGGAGATCACAGGGATTCCTTTTCTGGAAGGAGATGAGATCCTTGCAATTCAAAAAGGGACCTCCAAGGCTGTCCCCATTGTTGTTAGTGAAATGGACGAATCGGATCGATGATGTTCTGCATCGCTATTGGGCCGACAAGATAAAAGAAATGGTTTTGCGTCTGGCCATGGAGGTTCTAAAAGAACCCTTGATCGAACATCATCGACCTGGCTCTATTTCAAGAATGAGTCCAGGATCTTTGGCAGATTGGCCAACTCAAGAGCAAAAAGTGCTTTTCGAGATCCTTGGAAATACAAAAGATGCTATCGGGGTTCAGCTTACAGATAGCTTATTCATGATTCCTACAAAGTCTGTTTCGGGAATATTCTTTGCCACAGAAGAGAATTTTGAAAGTTGTCAATTATGCCATAGAGAACTATGTCCCGGAAGAAAGGCGGCCTATGATAAAGATTTATACGATAGGAAATATCGAAAAAGAACTTAAATTGTTGTAGAGAGGAAAGATGGCAGGATTATTTAACTATATCCCCCAATATAGGCTTGGCTAAAAGAATCAAATCTTTTGCGCTTAATTCAATTCCTCCTCTTGGGTCTCCAGAACTGATATTTACCCTCTCTTTCTTCGTAATTTCATTATCAAAGAGAACAGTAATATCTATCTTTAATAATAGCGGGGGGATTGCTCCCATCTTATAGCCTAATATTTCCTCAATTTCCTGCCCGGATGCAAAACTTAGTCTTGAACAACCGATCCATCTTCTTATTTTCTCTGTATCAACCATTCTATCAGAGGTTGTACATGCTAAAAAATACTTTTTCTTTTTATCTACTAAAAGAATACATTTTATCATCTCTTCTAAAGGCACACCTCTCTCTCTCGCAGCATCCTCACAAGTAAAAACAGGCTTCGCATGAGGAAGGAATCGATACTTTATCCCACTCGAATCCAGTAGTTGAGTAATCTTTGTATCCATCTTTTCCACAGAATTCACGTATAATAGTCTAACAAGTATTGTCTCTCCGTGCAATGCCCGCAAACCAATTACTATAAGGCTGAGGACATTTTCAACTCTGTCTCGGTTCGAATATTCCTTTTCCTACCCAAAGGCAAACAAATCTATAGAAGATCCTTGACATTTTTGGTTTTTTTACATATTTTGAAATAGAAATTTCGTTTTGCTTTACTCAAAGAAATTTTTGTTTTTTCTGGCAAAGCGTGAGAGCCAGGACCAAGAAGAAAGGAGGATGGGCATGGATCTTAAGCGAGAGATATCGGAACCGTTGATCCGCGGAGAGGTGAAGATGGTCATCGAGGCGGTGAGACAGGCCTGCGGTCAAGGGGAAAATCCGAAGGTGATTCTAGATCAGGGACTAATGTCGGGGATGACAGTCGTGGGAGAACGATTCAAGAGGAACGAAATGTTCATCCCAGAGGTCTTAGCATCGGCAAAGGCGATGAATGAAGGGTTAAACATTTTGAGGCCGCTTTTAGTGGGTTTAGGAGCAAAACCAGTAGGCAAGGTAGTCATCGGCACAGTGAAGGGAGATCTTCATAATATTGGGAAAAATATAGTAGGGATGATGCTGGGAGCTAACCGTTTTGAAGTGGTAGACATTGGGATCGATGTGGCTGTTGATAAATTTGTAGAGACGGTGCGAGAGGAGAAGCCGGACATTCTGGGGCTGTCAGCGCTTCTCTCCACGACCATGCCAATGTTTCGAGAAACCATCCAGGCTATGAAGAAAGCTGGGCTGAAAGTGAAGATCATCATAGGCGGGGCTCAAGTAAACTCTGCATATGCAGAAGAATGTGGAGCGGACGGATATGCACCTAACGCCATCGAGGCTGTAGATTTAGTAAAGAAATTGATCGGATGTTGAGAATTTAAAAAGAAAGAGGTGGAGAAAATGAAAGCGAATGATCAAGTCAATCTGACCCCACAATTTCATCTTTTTACCGAAAGTCAAATTCGGGATATCCATTTCGCCACACTTCATATTTTGGAAGAAACTGGCGTGAGAGTTGATGAGGAAGAGGCCGTCGGCCTTTTGAAAGATGCGGGGGCTAAGGTCGGAGTGAATGGGCTTGTTTGGATTCCACCCTATCTGGTGGAGGAAGCGATCCGCACCGCTCCTAAATCAGTTACTCTATTTCATAGAGATAGGAAGGGGAAAATGGTTTTAGAAGGGAATCGGGTCTATTTTGGATCGGGCTCAGATTGTCCATATACTTACGACCTGGAGACGGGCGAAAGACGACGGACAAGGAAACAAGACACAGCGGACTTTGCAGTCCTTGCTGACTATCTGCCAAACATCCATTTTGTGATGAGCATGGGTAACTGCAATGATGTACCGCCCGATGCCTGTTACCTCGGCGAGTTTGAAGCCATGGTAACCCATACAACGAAACCAATCTGCTTCACGGTGGAAAAGATTGGAGACACAAAAAAAATTTTAGAGGCAGCAGCAGTGATTGCTGGGGGGGCAGAGGAGCTGCAAGCTTACCCATTCTGTATCCTCTATGACGAACCCATATCGCCGCTGACCCACCCTCCGGACACCCTTAAGAAACTTCTTTATTGTGCGAAGACTCGGATCCCCATCATCTATGCCGCAGGGGTGAGTGCGGGGGGGACAGGTCCGGCCACTTTAGCTGGTTGTGTCGCCCAGGCGAACGCAGAGGTCTTGAGTGGACTTGTCATCCACCAGTTGAAGGCAAACGGTGCTCCTTTCGTATATGGGGCCACCATTACGATCCTGGATATGTCCACTACGAATTTCACCCATGGGTCTCCAGAACACTTTCTGATGAGCACAGCGAGGGCAGAGATGGCTCATTCCTATAATCTTCCCATCTTCGGGGTGGGTGGCCGAACGGACTCCAAGATGACGGACGTCCAGGCGGGGATGGAGTATGCCCTTTCAGCATTTCTCGAAGCCCTCTGCGGGGCGAACATGGTCCATGATGTGGGGTATACGAGCACAGGTCTTGTCTCTTCCCACGAGATGCTCATTATGGGAAATGAATTGATCGGGATGATCGGCCGAATCATGGAGGGGATCACAGTGAGTCCAGAGACATTGGCCGAGGATGTGATCCGTGAAGTGGGCCCTGGAGGTCATTACCTAACCCATGAGCATACTTTAAAGCATTTCAAAAGAGAATTCTGGTTTCCTGATTTGATGAACCGTGATGCAATCAATTATTGGGAGGATAAAGGCAGACCTCAACTTGTCAACCTTTTAAGAGCGAAGGCCAAGTGGATTTTAAAAGAGCATCGACCCTCCCCGCTTGCGGATGATGTTCTTAAGAAGATTTCTAATATCCTTAGGTAAGGGATCGGTGAGATGAAATGCACTCTTGGTCTGATCCAGTGGAAAAAAGTGAGGAAGGAGTGGAACGATGAAGATTAGGAAGGTCCTATTGACCCAGGGTTTTGGAGGATATTTCTGGGACGACGAGGCGGCCATGAAGGCTGGGGCGAGACGTAATGGGTTCACCTACTTGGGAAAACCATTAACGCCTGGGTTTTCCGCTATCCGTGTTCCAAGTCAGGCTCTCTGTATCAATTTGATCTTCGATGACGGTCAAATCGCAGAAGGCGACTGCATTGCTGTGCAGTATGCAGGAAGATCTGGACGGGATCCCATCTTCTGGACAGAGCAATACCTCCCCTTTTTTCAGAAAGAGATCGTCCCCCTTCTCGAAGGATTGGAGGTGACTTCTTTCCGTACGGCCGCTGAGGACTTTGACTCAAAAATGATCCACGGGAAAAGGGTTCATACGGCCATCCGGTATGGTGTCACTCAAGCATTTCTTCACGGCGTCGCCCGGTCAAGAAGACTCACGATGTCTGAGGTGATTGCTGAGGAATACCGCACCCAGATCGCTTTGAACCCCGTTGATCAATTATGTCAGATTGACCAGGAATGGAAGGTCGGCACAGATAAGTGTATACTTCGACGTGTTCCAGTCTTTCCCCACCTTCAAATCACCAGCCTTGCTTCTTTTGAGAAGCTCCAGGAGTTTATCCCTTGGGTCCGAAAGCGGATTCCACAACTCGCAGGATCGGAATTCAAACCCGTTCTTCATTTCGACCTTTATGCAACGTTGGGATTAAAATTCAAATGTTCGATCCCTAAGATGGTCGAATGGCTCCGGAGAACTGAGAAGATTCTTTCTCCTTATCACTTGATCATTGAGGAACCAGTGGACATGGGTTCTCGTGATGCCCAGATTGAGTTTATGGCTGCCCTGAAGGCAGCGAAAGACGCTAAGGGGCTAGGCTTATTTCTATGTGCGGATGAGTGGTGTAATACCTTGGAGGACATTCGAACCTTTGCAGAACGTGGTGCAGCAGACATGATTCAAGTAAAGGCCCCAGACCTGGGTGGGGTCCAAAACACCATCGAAGCAATCCTCTTCTGCAAGGCCAAAGGAATAAAGGCGTATTTGGGCGGGTCCAGTTGTGAAACGGTAGTTTCTCGGAGGGCCATGGCACATGTGGCCCTGGCTACACAAGCTGACTTACTCCTTGCTTCACCAGGCATGGGCGTTGACGAGGGATACACATCTACCTATAATGAAATGGTCAGGGCCTTAGCACTGATTGGGGAACATCGGAAAGGTTCTGGCAAAGATTGCTCAAGTTGATTTAAGAAATAAAGGGAGGAGAATGATGGATGCATGGAACTTGAGAGGTGGTCAGTTGAGATTCCTTACAGACAAGCAAATCGAAGAGATCCATTTTGCTGCCTTGGATGTTTTGCAGCGGGTGGGATGTTTCTTTGAGCATGAGGATGCCCTTCGAATCTTCGAAGAGGCAGGGGCTTGGGTGGACAGAGAGAAGAGGATCATTCATATTCCCCACCATTTGGTGGATCAAGCGCTCCGGAATACCCCTGATCGGGTTTTCTTGGCAGCGCGCAATCCTAAATACGACATCTTTCTTGAAGATGATCGGGTTTATTTTGGGACGGGGACCGTTTCGGTAAATGTCTTGGATCTGGAGACGGGAAAATTAAGACGGGGTAACCGAAAGGATTGTGAGGATTTTCCAAGGTTAGTGAACGCTCTCGAATATGTCCATTTTTTCAAATCAATGATTTTTCCGAGCGATGTGAACCAGAAGATCCCTGAGCTCTATCAGGTTTATTCTGCTTTTGCCAATACCGAAAAGCAAATCTCCAGCAACGCCTATAGCGCCAACGGAGCCAAAGACATGATCCGGATGGGGGAGATCATTGCCGGCGGGATGAAGGAGTTTAGGAAACGGCCGATGATCATCATCAATGTGCTTGCTGTATCCCCTCTCCAGTGGAGCCACACAAATCTGGAGATCCTGATCGACTTAGCGAAGTTGAGAGTTCCCATTATTATCGGCTCCGAACCCCAGGCTGGAACGACAGGTCCTGTCACCCTGGCTGGGGAGATTGTGCTGAATACAGCTGAGACTCTGGCAGGGATCACTCTCGCTCAGATCATCTCTCCTGGAATTCCCATCGTGTATGGACATATCGGTTCCATCAGCGATATGCGTAGCGGACTCTTCGCCTCGGGGGCAGTGGAACTGAGCATTCTCAATGCGATGTCTAACCAAATGGCTCATTATTATCGTCTGCCAACTTATGCAACGGGAGGAATGTCCGATGCAAAGCTCTCCGACTACCAGGCCGGCACGGAAAAAGCGCTCCAGGCTCTCATTACAGCGATGTCCGGTGGAAATTATATCCACGATGCGGCAGGATTGCTGGAATGCTGTTTGACTTCCAGTTATGAGCAATATGTTTTGGACAACGAAATGTTGGCGATGGTGGCAAGGGCCTTGCACGGTGTCAACTTCTCACGGGAGACCCTGGCTTTTGAAGTGATTCAGGCAATAGGGCCTCGCGGAAACTTCTTAGGCCACATGCATACTCTCCAGAACATCACAAAGGAACATTTCATTCCAAAAATTTTTAACCGTCAAGTACGGGAAGATTGGGAGAAAGGAGGTTCCAAATCTGCTGCAGAGGTAGCCCGAGAAGAGGCAAAACGAATCCTCAGAACCCATCAACCCACTCCTCTCCCCCCAGAAGTGGACCGAGAACTTCAACTGATCATCAAGAAAGCAGAAGAATCCTATGGGAGGTAAAAAAGATGGCAAAGGAAATATTAGACGATCTTTTCGAAGCGATTACAAAACTTGATATGGGGAGAGCTCAATCTTTGGCGCAGGCCGCTCTCGATCAGGGGATCGACCCGGTTGAGACGATCGACTCTGCCATCAGACCTGCATTGGATTTCGTTGGTAAGAAATATCAAACCGGAGAGATATTTCTACCTGAACTGATGATCGCTGCAAAGACCACGGAAGCTGCCGTTTCGGTGCTTGAGCCTGCCCTTCTGAAGAAGGGGGTCCAGGTTGGAAGCGGACCGAAGGTCATCATGGCCACCGTCAAGGGGGATATTCATGATATCGGCAAGAATATTGTCATCCTTCTGATGAAGGCAGCTGGATTTACGGCATTCGACTTAGGGATTGACCAGGATGCCGAGACGATCATCCAAAAAGCCAAGGAAGTGAACGCTGACGTCATCGGCCTTTCCGCTGTGCTGACGACCACCATGATCCGGATGAAAGAGTTTATTGAAATCCTGGTCGAAGGGGGTATCCGTGATCGGTTCAAGGTGATTATCGGCGGGGCTTCAGTAAACCAAAGCTATGCCGACAGTATCGGTGCAGATGGGTACGCCGCAGATGCGGCCGGGGCTGTCGTTTTAGTCAAGAAACTTCTTGGGAAAAACTGATATGGGGGAGAAGGATAGAATCACTGCAGAAAGGGTCAAGAAGTATATCAGGCATCAGTGACTGACGAGTTTCGATGGGTAAACTTCCAAAATCCCTTACCGGAAGGTCAGGATAGTTTCCTTTTAGCAAGGAGGGTTATAGATATGCCAGTGAATTTTAAAGATGTAAGAATAAAAGTTTTAAAAAAAATTGAAGTATCAGACGTTCACAAAGAATATGCAGCAGAAGGTGTTCATTCTGTTTGTAGGAAATACAATGAAGGGCAAGAATATATTTCAAAGAATGTACAAAAACCACAAGGATTATGCAGTTGGGTGTGGCCTGTCATTCAAGAAAAAGTTGTATTTTTAGCATTAGGTCATGATTATCCTTGGATAAGGCAAAGTGGGGTGGAAATTGTCTGTTGTCCAGATGGACTTCATCCTGTTCTTTACAAGCTGGAAAGATTAGATGCTTAATATTCTTATGCAGATATTTTTAATTTTTGGTAGTGACGCTCTCGAAAGCTCCTCTTGAGGTTTGAATGAGAATCATCTATCATAGGGTTAACTTTTCACTGACAAGAAGAATTGAAAAGGAATAAGATTGATTAATGTTACAGCGGTCTGAGAGAAAGGCTTTTCAGAAAGGAAGGAGGTGACTGGGAGTTCATCAATGATTCAAGAGCTGATTAGGAAGGAGAGGAAAGTATTGTATCAAATTTTTTAAAGAATGAAGGAGGTGTGTGTATGAAAGGAAAATCGAAGATTTCTCTTTTTATCTTAGCTTTCATTGTCTGTTTTACCCTATCCCAATTCCAGGGGAAAACTGAGGCGCAACAGAAACCCCTGGTGATCGCTCAGGAGCTGGATGTCACTTCGTTCGATCCCACGTCCAGCACGCACGTTCCGAACATGAATTTTTACTGGAACATTTACGACAGTTTTACAACATGGGACGAGAAGGAAGCGACAAAGTTAGCTCCCATGTTGGCGACCTCCTGGAAGAGCATCAACCCGACGACATGGCAATTCAAACTTCGTCAGGGCATCAAATTCACGAATGGCGAACCCTTCAACGCTCACACCGTTAAGTGGAATATTGATTGGTTGATCACGAAGGGAAAGCATGCTGTGGCTGGCGGGTTTGCGACAATCGATCGCGCTGAGGTGGTAGACAACTACACGATTAATGTCATCACGAAGGCGCCGGACCCCCTTCTGGCAAAACGTTTCACAGCCTATGGTGGCCAGATGACCCCGCCAGAGTACATCCAGAAGGTGGGAAGGGAAGAATTCGGCCGGAAGCCCATTGGCACAGGGGCTTATATATTAAAGGAATGGATCAAGGATGACCATGTCACCTTCGTTCGAAATGAGAATTATTGGGGAAAGAAGGGACAGTTTAAAGAAGTGATCTTTAAGCCTGCTCCAGATACCCTGACCCGTCTGAATATGCTTCTCACTGGAGAAGCAGATATCATTACCACCATCCTCCCCGACCAGGTCGAGCAGGTAAAACAGAGCAAAGTCGCACGCCTTGAAAGAACCTTAGCAGCCCTCACCGCAGAGTTTCCGTTCAACACCCGTAAAGGACCACTCAGTGATAAGAGAATCCGACAGGCCTGCAACTACGCTGTGGATAAAGTGGCCATTCTCCAGAAGCTTTGGAAAGGGTATGGAATTCCGTCCAACGGTGCGATTACAAATTATGATTTCGGTTATAACCCAGACCAGAAACCCTATCCCTATGATCCAGCCAAAGCCCGGGAGTTGATTAAAGAGGCTGGATATCAGCCTGGGCAGATCACCTTCGATATGATGGCAACCACAACAGGAAAGGAATTGACGGAGATTGTCTGTGCCCAATTGAATGAGGTAGGCATCACCGCCCGACCCAAGATCATCGAGGCGGGCACCCGTGCCCAGCTCATTAAGGACGCCAGGCTCTGGGAAGATCCGGGGGGAGGGTTGTTGATATACCCGGCAAGTACCCTCTACGATGCAGATGGGAGTCTTTGGCGGCTTCGCCATCCCGATGGACTGATTGGAAACTACTGGGAAGGAAGCCAACCGGGCAAGCCCTGGGGATTCTATGAAATGATGGAAAAGGCTCGGTATAGTTTTGATCAGGAGGAACGAAAGAAGATCTACTACGATGCGAATAAGATTTACAAGGATGAGGCTCTCGGCTTGATCCTCTTCCAATACGACCTCCTTTATGGAGTGAATGATCGAATCAATTTTAAACCGATTGAGAGTGAACGGATCTATGTGAACCGGATCACACTAAGGAAGTAAAAGATTGAGAGGGGCTCCGGTGAACCCGGGGCCCCCCAATGTTCCGTATGTGACGGACAAACTAAGATTATGCTTCTACTCATCCTTCGAAGATTATTTCACGCCCTCTTTGTAATATTTGCGATTTCAACAATTGTCTTTTGGGTTTTGCGGATGTCGGGCGACCCCGTGGTTCTGCTTTTGCCCCAAGATACAACGAAGGAGGAGATTGCGGCACTCCGCCAGGCCATGGGGTTCAATGACCCTCAGTACATCCAGTACCTCCGTTTTTTGGGAAAACTGACGAAAGGGGACTTAGGCCACTCCTTCCATTATAGACAGCCTGCATTGAAGCTGCTGCTGGAACGAATGCCAGCCACACTTCAACTCACCTTCGCTGCGATGACATTCGCCATTTTGATCGCAATCCCTCTGGGAATACTCTCTGCGGTGAAGTACGCCACAGGGCTGGATACTTTCTCTCTGGGACTTGCCACGATTGGCCAGTCTATTCCCCTCTTCTGGTTGGGGCTCATGCTCATGCTTGTCTTTTCCGTCTTTCTGAGATGGTTTCCTACCTCAGGCCGGGGAGGTTGGGAACATCTTATCCTTCCGGCGGTGACGCTGGGCTCTTATCCCATGGCAGCCATCGTCAGGCTTCTACGAGCCAATATGCTGACCGTGCTGCGAATGGATTATGTGACCGCGGCGAGGGCCAAAGGCGTTGGAGAGTTTTGGATCGTGATGAAGCATGCCTTTAAGAATGCGGCCATTCCCGTGGTGACATTGATCGGGCTTCAAGTTGGAGTCCTTTTCGGAGGGGCGGTGGTGACAGAGGTGATTTTTTCCTGGCCGGGCATTGGTCGGCTCATGGTCCTCGCCATTTACAATCGGGACTTCCCTTTGGTGCAAGGCGGCGTCATCTTGCTGGCCTTCGTGTTCGTTACGGTGAACCTCACAGTAGATCTTCTTTACGGCTATTTGGATCCGAGGGTCCGAGTGGGCCGATCGGTGTGAGAAGGAAGTTTAGCAAGTTCGCATGGGTCATTAAAAGATGTCCTTTCTGAGAAAAATTCCGTTAAAAGTTATCTTGGTTTCCATTCCCATAGGGCTTTCCATCCTGTGTGCCCTTTTCTCTCCGCTGTTTTCTCCTCATGACCCCCTTCAGACAGATCTGGGGAAACGGTTAATCCCTCCTGTCTTTCAGAAGGGGGGAAGTTGGAAAAACGTTCTCGGGACAGATCCTATCGGTCGGGATATCTTGAGCCGAATCGTTTATGGTTCAAGGGTCTCCCTTACCGTTGGATTGGTGGCCACCTTTCTCGGGTCCCTCATCGGAGCTACCCTGGGGCTCATCTCCGGCTATTTCAGAAGAAAGACGGATAGCATCATCACCAAGGTGATGGACATTCAGCTTTCCTTTCCAACCGTTCTGTTCGCGATATTTGTTGTGGCCATCACGGGTCCGAAGCTTCAAAACATCATCCTCGTCTGCGGTATCACGAGTTGGGTCACTTATGCCCGGGTGGTGCGGGGGCAGGTGCTTTCCATCCGAGAAAAGGAATTCATCGAGGCTGCCCGAGGGATCGGTTGCTCCATCGGTCGTATCCTGACTCGTCATGTCTTTCCGAATATCTTTTCGACGATGGTGGTCATCGCTACCCTGGATATCGGAAGGATCATCGTCCTCGAATCGACGCTCAGCTTTTTGGGTTTGGGGGTTCAACCCCCCACGCCCAGTTGGGGGGGTATTCTCTTCGATGGCAAGATTTACATCACCCAGGCCTGGTGGATTACTGCCTTTCCGGGCATCGTCATCATGATGGTCGTGCTCGGGTTCAATATCATCGGAGACTATCTGAGCGACCTGATGGATCCTTATACGAAACAGTTGATGGAGGCAGTTGGGAAGTAAGACGCTTCGATGGAAGATCAAGCTCTCCTTAGCATCCGAAATTTACATGTCCATTTTTATACAGGGCAGGGCATCGTCCGAGCGGTAAATGGTGTGAACCTATCGATTCATCCGGGAGATGCCGTAGGGATCGTCGGTGAATCGGGCTGCGGGAAGACGATGACCGCACTCTCTATTTTGAGACTGGTCCCCGGACCCATGGGAAGAATTGTGGAGGGAGAAATCAGATTTGATGGGAAAGATATCCTGGCTCTTCCAGAAGCGGCCATGCGGAAGATTCGGGGAAACCAGATCTCCATGATCTTCCAGGATCCGATGACCTCCCTCAATCCGGTCTTCACCGTAGGGAACCAACTGGCTGAGGTCTTTCGGCTTCACTGGAAGAGATTGACGAAGAAGGAGATCCGGGATCGATGTGTTGAATTGTTAAAGGTAGTGGAAATTTCAATGCCAGAGCAGAGGATCGAACAGTATCCTTTTGAGTTGAGCGGAGGAATAAGGCAGCGGGTGATGGTCGCCTCTGCCCTCGCGTGCAATCCGAAGATCTTGATTGCGGACGAACCGACGACAGCCCTCGATGTAACGATCCAAGCCCAGATTCTTGAGCTGATTCACAAGCTCATGGTGGAATCAAAGACAGCCGTCATCTTGATCACACACAATCTCGGCCTCGTGGCAGAAAACACAAAACGAGTGATCGTTATGTATGCTGGGAAAGTTGTGGAAGAGGGACCGGTTGACGAGATGATCGACCATCCCTTCCACCCTTATACGCAGGGGCTCTTCCGTTCCATCCCCCGAATGGCAAAGGACTTCAGTGAAATGAAGGAGAGACTCCTTGAAATTCCTGGGGTGGTGCCGAGCCTCACCGCACTTCCAGAAGGATGCACCTTCGGCCCCCGTTGCTCAAGGCGGATGGAAATCTGCGAACAGAAAAACCCGGAGATGAAAGAGGTTGGTCCGGATCACCACGTCTGGTGCTGGTTGTGAAAGCAAATTCTGTCTTATTGGAAGTTAAGGATCTAAAGAAATACTTCCCCATTCGCCTGGGAACTTTCTCAAAGGTATACTTAAAGGCGGTAGACGGGGTCTCATTCATATTGAAAGAAGGGGAGACGCTGGGCCTCGTGGGCGAAAGTGGGTGTGGAAAGTCGACGACAGGTCGAGCCGTCCTCCGCCTGATTGAACCCACGTCAGGGGAGATCATTTTTCAGGGGAGAAACATCTGTCAATTGGATAAAAGGGAACTCCGCTTCATGCGAAAGCAGATGCAGATGATTTATCAGGATCCCTATGCCTCCCTGAACCCCAGGATGACTGTGGGAACGATTGTGGGGGAACCCTTAGAAGTCCACAACGTTGCGAAGGGGAAAGAGAAAGAGGAAATGGTTCAAAGTCTTCTGGAAAAGGTGGGATTGAAAGCGGACCATATGAACCGCTATCCCAACGAGTTTAGCGGTGGTCAGCGGCAGCGGATTGGGATTGCACGAGCCCTCGCCCTCAACCCTAAGCTGATTATCGCCGATGAGCCCGTTTCCGCCCTTGATGTTTCGATTCAGGCCCAAGTCCTAAATCTCTTAAAGGAACTCCAGTCGGAATTTAACCTCTCTTATCTTTTCATCTCTCATGATCTGAGTGTCGTTGAACATATCAGTGACCGGATCGCTGTCATGTATCTTGGGAAGATCCTCGAACTGGCGAGGGACGAAGAGCTTTACTTCAATCCTTTACACCCTTATACCAAAACCCTCTTTTCAACTGTCCCTGTTGTTGATCGGGCTGCTCGACGAAGCCGTATTGTCATTAAAGGGGAAATTCCCAATCTCCTCTCCCTGCCCGACGGGTGTCATTTTAACCTTCGATGTAGTGAAAAAGAGAATGTGTGCGGAGTGAAAGAACCTGAGTTTAAAGAAGTGAAAGAAGGCCACTTTGTCGCCTGCCATCGCCTTGGATGAGTCAGAGATGCTCTACCACGAGATCGATACTCCCGCAGTGATGATTGATTTGGAAAAGATGGAGCAAAATATCCATCATATGGCCGAGAGGGCCCAAAAATTCAGAGTAAAACTCCGTCCCCATGTGAAGACTCACAAAAGTCCGTGGATTGCTCATCTTCAATTGACGTATGGCGCTTGCGGGATCACAGTGGCGAAACTGGGTGAAGCGGAAGTCATGGTGGATGCGGGAATCCACGATATCTTAGTCGCTTATCCCATCTGGGGCGAAGAGAAGCTGTCGAGGCTATCTCGGCTCTTGGATCGGGCGAAAGTGAGCCTCTCCTTAGACAGCTTAGAAGTTGCAGAAGGTCTTTCGAACCTTGGTAAACGAAAGGGGATTCGGATCCCCATCTACCTTGAGATCGACACGGGCATGGGCAGATGTGGGTTGAAGCCTGGGGAAGGGGCACGAAGCCTCGCCCAAAAGCTCACCGAAATGGATGGATTAGAACTCATCGGTCTTTTGACTCATGCAGGACACGGTTACAATGCGAAGAGTGAAGAGGAGCTTCGGAAGATTGGTCTGGAGGAGGGAGGGCTTTTAGTGGAACTTGCCACAATCCTTCGGAAGGAAGATGGAATTGAAATTCGGGAGATTAGCGTGGGCTCCACCCCAACGGCAAGGTTCGTGGTCGAAGTTCCTGGGATCACCGAACTTCGTACAGGGACCTATGTGTTTAACGACGTAGGGCAGATTCGTGCAGGTTCTGCCTCTTTGGAAAACTGTGCGGCATCGGTTTTAGTGACCGTAGTAGGAAGACCAGCATCCCATCGGGCCATCATTGATGGTGGGTCAAAGACCTTCACCAGCGACCGCCGTGTGGGGATGGAGGAGTACGGGATCATCAAAGGAAGGTCCAGCCTCTCTTTCGTTCGAATGAGTGAGGAACATGGAATCATTATCATGAATGAGAAAGCAGAAGATCTGAAGATCGGGGAGCGGCTTGAGATCATTCCAAACCACATCTGTTCCTGCATCAACCTTTGCGACGAAATATATGGTTTAAGGGATGGGAAATTGGAAAGGGTGATCTCGATCGCCGCTCGAGGAAAGTCGAGGTGATGGGATGAACCAAGAGATGCTCGTTTGCTGGAACTGCAAAAAGGAATATTCTGTGGATCTTCCTCAATGGCAATGCGATTGTGGGGGGTGTCTGAACCTGAAACAGAAACCCGCCCAATTTTCCAAAGAGAAAATCAAGAAAGGGCCTTTTAGCCTCTGGAGATATAAGGAGGTATTCCCTGCGATTTCACCTCCATCGATGGTGAGCCTAGGAGAAGGGTGCACCCCACTCGTTCCAGGTCGGTGGCATGGTTCGGATGTCTTCTTCAAACTCGATTTCGTTTCCCCTACAGGCTCTTTCAAGGATAGAGGAGCTACCCTGATGGTGAGTAAGATTAAGGATCTCGGGATTGAGCATGTTCTGGACGACTCCTCGGGGAATGCAGCTGCCTCCATCTCCGCCTACTGTGCGAAGGCAGGGATCCGTTGCGACATTTATTCGCCAGAAGGGACCTCTCCAGGGAAACTTCGACAGATTCAATGCTACGGGGCGAACCTCATCCTGGTGAAGGGATCGCGAGAGGATACAGCCCGGGCAGCCGAGAAGGCGTCGCAAATCCATTATTACGCAAGCCACCAGATGAATCCTTTCTTCAACGAGGGGACCAAGACCTTTGCCTTCGAGATCTGGGAGCAGATGGGCTGGGATATACCGGATGGGGTGGTCGTAGCGATTGGAGGAGGCGGGATGTTGCTTGGGGCCTACCTCGGTTTTAAACAACTGATGATGAGTGGTGAGATCTCCCGCATCCCTCGAATCTTTGGTGTTCAAGCAGAGGCCTGTGCTCCGGTCTTCCAGGCCTTCATTGAAGGCAGGGAGAAGACTTCCCGGGTGGAGAAAAAGCCGACGATTGCCGAGGGGATTTCGATCGTCAATCCTGTCCGAGGGGCGGAGATCTTGGCAGCAGTCCGGGAGACGGGTGGAAGGGTGGAGACAGTGAACGACGAGGAGATTCGGTCTGCCCTGAGGGAACTGGCTTCTAAAGGGATCTACGTGGAGCCCACCTCAGGCGCCGCTCCAGCAGCTCTGAGTAAACTTTTCTCAAAAGGGCTTCTTTCTCGAGGGGATCGAGTCGTCGTTGCCCTAACCGGATCTGGATTGAAGGCGGGATAGTGGGTGATGGAAATAGCAACTCAACTGGCAAAATGGATTGTGAAAACCGGGCCGGAGGAGATCTCAAAGGTCGTTCTGGAAAAGGCTAAAGTTCACCTCCTCGACACAATCGGTGTAATGATTGGAGGGGCTACAGACGACGTGGGAAGGGTGATCACAGAATATGTCCAAGCCCTGGGGGGGAAACCAGCCTGTAAGGTGATCGGTACCTCCATTAAAACTGCTCCTCCTATGGCGGCCCTGGCAAATGGGGTAATGGGACACGCTCTTGACTTTGACGATACCTCCTACAGTTATATCAGCCATGTCTCGGTCTCTATCCTTCCTTCAGCCATCGCCTTGGGGGAATGGGTGGATGCCCCCGGAATTCAAGTCCTCGCGTCTTATATCATCGGCTCAGAGGTTGCCTGTAAGTTGGGGGCAATGGTCACCCCGAAGCTCTATGAGGATGGCTGGCACTCGACCTGTGTGATTGGTGCCTTCGGGGCTGCTGCAGTTGCCGGGAAGTTGTTGGGACTGACAGAAAATCAGATGGTGAATGCTTTAGCGATTACCGTCTCTGAGGCTTCGGGGGTCAAGGGGAATATTGGGACCATGTCCAAACCTTTCCAGGTCGGTCGGTCTGCTGAAAATGGAGTCGTCGCAGCTCTCCTCGCCCAGAAGGGAATGACAGGCTCTTCAGATATCTTTGAAAAAGATTTTGGCTTTTGCCAAACCTTTAAAGTGAAAAGTGAGTTTGCTCCTTTTTATTCAAAGATGGGCAACCCCTTTGACATCGACACACCTGGTTTCTATATGAAGGAGTTTCCCTCGTGCTCGTCCACCCATCCTGCATTGAATGCGATCATCCGACTCATCCAGGAGCATCAGATTAACCCTGACCAGGTAGAATCGGTAGACTGCGCTGCCACTCCATTGGTGGTCACCTCTCTCTTCTATCCAAATCCTCAGGACGCGGTTCAGGCACGTTTCAGCATGCAGTTCTGCCTTGGCGCTGCGCTCCTGGGCAAGGGCGAAGTGAAAGTGACGGATTTTCGGGATGAGAAAGTGAGGGATGCAAAGGTGCTGGAGATGATGAAGAAGATCAACCTTCGGATCTCACCTGAATTGGAGAAAAAAGGATTTGCCCCATCGGATGGCCCAGAGGCCGCCATCGTGGAGATTGTGATGAAAAGTGGCAAGCGGTACTCAAAGCGTAACTCTTTTGCCGATTGGCGTCCAGACCACATGCCCTCCGGGGAAGCGCTTACTAAAAAATATAGGGACTGTGCGTCTTTGGTTCTTTCCCGTGACAAATTGGAGCGATCGATTGAACAGATTCAGAGCTTGGAGAAACTAAAGACGATTCGGAAACTCATGACGTCCATCACCGTTTGAGAGACATCACGTAGAAAAAACGATCTTAAAATCGGTCTCACCGATGCGATTCAATTTTTGCAAAAAGAGTGAGGCAGGTTCCCTATGAAGTTAAACGTCGGGCTGGGGATTGATGTAGGGGGTACCAATACCGACGTTGTTCTCATCGATCTTCCATCGAAGAAAATCCTTTCTATTTCCAAAGCGCCTACCACCAAAGACGATCTTGCGAGGGGAATTGATGATGCTCTCAAACGACTGGAAAGGATTTATTTCCCGAAGATTTCCTTGATCTCCCTATCCACGACTTTGGCCACTAACTCCATCGTAGAAAATATAAGGCGGAGGGTTCTCGGCATCCTTATCGGTTACGGACCCTACGATTATTCGCCTGATTTAAAAGACAATGTTGTTTTAGTTCCTGGGGGGCATACTGTCCAGGGAGAAGAAAAGGAGCCGTTGGATCTTAATAAGGTGAAAATGGTTCTTCAAAAGGTCGGGGATGAGATGGAAGCCTATGCCGTCTGCGGATATTTCAGTGTCCGTAATCCGGATCATGAACTTCGCGTGAAACATCTTATCAAAGAATACACCCATCAGCCTGTGGTATGTGGGCATGAGATCTCTCTTCAATTAGATGCGGTCAAGAGGGCCACCACCACCATCCTAAACGCCCACCTCATCCCCGTGATCCATCAATTGATTGACTCGGTGAAACGCGTATTCCGTCAGCAGAACATTGTCGCCCCTCTGATGATGGTGAAGGGGGATGGAAGTCTAATGAGTGAATCTGCCATTCAGGATCGACCGATTGAGACCATCCTTTCGGGTCCTGCGGCAAGTGTGATTGGGGCAAGATATTTGCTGGAATTATCCGGGGAGGCAAAGGATGCCGTGGTCGTGGATATTGGTGGGACGACTACGGACATCGCTTTCCTCAAAGGGGGGAGCCCCAGACTCAACCCGAACGGGGTGAAGTTGGGCAATTGGCAAACAAACGTGATGGCCATCGATATTCGAACCATCGGCTTGGGAGGGGATAGCCAGATTTCTCTCGATGATGGAAGGAACCTATGGGTCGGACCGAAGAAGATCATCCCCATTTCCTATCTGGGGACCTGTTATCCAGAGATTAATGAAGAACTCTTGCGGATTTTTGAAGAGGGCGGTCCTATTCCTTTGAGAAGCCGTACAGATTTTTGGATCGGATTGAGAAGAATGGTTGAAAATAGACTGACTCCTTTGGCTCGGCAGATCCTTTCTCATCTTGCTGAGAAGCCCTTATCTCTATTTCAGTTAGTCAAAATGACCGGTCGGACCTCAAGCGAATTGCTGCAAGCAATTTCAGATTTAGAGAAGAGAAATTTGATTCAGCAGAGCGGGGTGACCCCTACCGATATCCTGCATATCAAAGGAATTTTTCAAGCCTGGGATAAGGATTCTGCGGAACGGGCCGTGCGCATTCTCTGTGAGCAATACAAAATCGGACTTTCCTCCCTGATTCAGAAATTGGAGGAAGTCATGGACAGATCAATCGGCCTTCCGATTCTCGGACTCGCCCTCTGTGAATCAACCCATTTTAAAAATAGGCCGAAGGAATGCGGGGACTTTTGTGGTCTCCTCTGGGATCAATGCTTCCCCTGTCATTCAGAAGTGAAAGGGATTGAATTGAATCTCCATCTAAAAGACAAGATCATCGGGATCGGAGCCCCTGCACACGCCTTCCTTCCCTCCGTCGCCGAGAAGTTGGGGACTCAGGCGGTGATCCCATTTTATGCAGGAGTGGCGAATGCCATAGGTGCCATTACCAGTGCGATCGTGGTCAAGGGTGAAGTCTTCATTAAGCCCTTTCAAGGAGGGTTCCACCTTCACTCCTCCCAAGGAATGAGTTTTTTCTATCAACTAAACGAAGCAACGGACTACGGGAAGAATCTCCTTCACGAACTCACCCTTCAGAAAGCCAAGGTGGCAGGTGCTGGGGAGGTGGAGGTCTTTGTCGAAGAGAAGGAAAACTGGGCGACGACACGAGGTGGTGATTCTGTTTTTATTGAAAAAGTGATATCTGCCCGAGCCATGGGAAACCCTAAAATTTTATAATTGGTGTACTTTGTCATTTCACATCAAATGCCCTAGGGAGGGCTTTCACCAACTGGCTCTAAAATCATCCTGTGACGGAAAAGGAATCTCCTTCAATACCGATCACATGCCTGCCTGTTCGCAGCCCTAAGTAAATCCCGCTGCCGAGAATCATCACTGTTCCTAAAATGAAACCCAGTGTCAAAGGCTCATGAAATATGGCGATTCCTACTATTGCGGTGAAGATGGCTTCGACCATTAACAGCGTCCCTCCCTCGGCGGCAGGTATAAATCGAAACCCGTGATTCATCGCTACCTGGCCCAGAAGCCCAAATGTGGCAGCGACCAAAAGGATCACTCCATTCGGCAATTTTGGCATATGAAGATGACCGACAACGAGTGGAATGCTGAAGAGCGTCCCAACAAAACACTGGAAGGCATAAATCACCCGTGAACTGTGACGATTTCGTAAATATCTTGTCAACACGTTGTTTCCACCCCCCATGATACCGGCCGCAAGACCGTAAAGGTGGCCCAGTGCGATCCCCTCTTTCCAGGGATGGATCAGGAGCGTAATTCCGAGGACCGCAGTCACGACACAAACAATTCTCCTGAAGTTGAGGCGTTCATCCAAAAAATATGTCCCCATGAAAAGAGCCCACAAGGGACTCGTAAAAAAAAGTATTACCGTGACTGAAAGCGTGGCTGTTTGGAGAGACAAAATAAACGAAAAAAAAGCCCCGGCCCCCATTAAACCCCTGAGTATCAACAAAGAAAAGTCTCGCTTGTCCAGCCAAAGCCTCTGTTGAAGCAATGAAGGAAACATCATGAGAGCTCCAAAACCAAAACGGACGAAGGCGATCTCACCCGTTGTGAATGAACCTGTCAAATATTTAACAAGACTATCAAAGACTGCAAAAAAACCAGATGCCCCTAACATGATGAGGATACCATTGTTAAAAACAGACAACATACTGTTCCATTCTCCCAATAATGAATACAGTAAAATAGATCTGTACGATTTGATCCCAACAATTAGGAAAACTGTAATGAAGAATTTTGGCTGGATATTTCTAATTTCTTGCCAGTAGGTCCATTCAACTTTTAATTGATTCAAGAACACTACTGTCACATCGTTTCTTTTCCCTTCAGATTTGAGACACTGTAAAATCCTCACAGCTAAATGTTTAGCTCAACCCCCTTGCCGGAAACTCTGTTTTAATCAAGGTTGAGATAAATTCCAACACCACGAGCCACAGCAGCTTCGTAGGAGTAGGCAGCCACAGCCAAGTCCTGGAGAGCAATTCCCGTGGCATCAAAGAGAGTGATTTCAGAATCCGTCTCTCTCCCAGGTTTCATCTGAGCGATGATTTCTCCCAGCTCACCATGGATGGACTGAATGATTCCATTACGGAATGCGTGCTGACACTCTCCTAATTCTTTGGCTTGGTTCAAAGAATCCACAACGACCTTCGCCCTTCCGAGGACTTTTTCTTCGATTTCCTGTTTCCCTTTGGTATCCGAACCAATAGCATTGATGTGTATCCCTGGAAGAACCCACTCATCCTTTATGATTGGATGAAAGGAAGGAGTGGTGGTAACGATTACGTCCACTCCGTGAATAGCCTCTTTTGCTGTGTTGCATGGGATGATTTGAAATCTGAAACATTTCCATTGATCAGCAAACTTCTGGTTGGCTTCCTGGTTCAAATCAAAGGTCCGTACTTCATTGACCTGAAGCACTTCTAACAGGCCTGAAAGCTGAATCCTACCTTGTGTGCCAGTACCGATGATCCCAACCTTTTTGGAATTGCTTCTGGCAAGGTATTTTGCAGCGATCGCCCCTACTGCGCCGGTACGGATGATGGTAAGATAGTTCCCATCCATTGCAGATAGTGGAATTCCGGTCCCTGGATCGTAAAGCAGGATAACAGATTGGTGGCCGGCAATCCCCTTCTCAGGGTTGGCCTTCCAAAACCCTCCGCCTTTGTATCCCAGATAACCCTGTGAAGCTAAGTAGCCAGCCTTCACTCCAAAAAAACCCCCGAAGGGGTCGATTTTCTCGCGGATTACAGGAAAGATCGACGCCTTCCCAAGAGCAAAATCCTGAAAAGCCTTCTCCACAACTGGAATGGCCTCTTTCAGCCCGATCAAAGGCTCAATGTCAGATCGGGTTAAGATAAGGAATTTGTCCTTTTTCATCATCGCTCGCTAAGCAAAAATGGACTGGAACTTGTTAGTCTTCTCCCAGTGTTTTAGGTGTTCCATGACTCGTCTTTTCTGCTTAGATCCGAACTCAACAACAATGCAGTTTACCAGCGCGACAAGAGCCGCATTGGTGTAAAGAAATGAGATAAAGGTGGTAGGCACGATAAGGAAAACATCTCCGATATCTTTGAATGGGGAGATGATGTTGTCCGTAATGACGATAACCTTGGCTCCCTTTTTCTTGGCCCACAGTCCCACATTCATTAGGGCTCTGGGATAACGAAGTAAGCTGATCAGAAAGACGAGACTTTTTCGATCGATCACCCTCAAAATATTGACGGCTTCCCCATTTGCACGGGTGATGATATGTATATTGTCCGAAATAATTGAAAGGTGATATCCGAAATATTGCGCGATCCATTCGGTAGACTGGGCACCGGCTATAAAAACGTCCTTGGCGGAGCTGAGGTAATGGATCACTTGCTCTAAGTCCTCTTGCCGGATTGACTCAAGAAGCTTTTGGATGTTCTCTGTTTCAATCTGAAGGGACTTTTTGAAGGGGCTGGTCATCTGGTTTTGATGGTCACGTCCGTTAGAAAAAAGTTTGAAGCGCTCGAAGGTCGTCAATTCGGACCTGACCATCTGTTGAAAATCTTTCCGGAAAGCGGGATAGCCACTATACCCTAAGGTTACTGTGAAACGAACAATGGTCGATTCACTAATGCCCGTTGCCTTACAAAAGTCAGTAAGGGTCATAAAGGCGATCTCTTTATAATGGGTATTGATGTAGTTTATAAGAGCCTTATATTTTTTGAGAACTGGCCTTTAAAATTTCCGACCTTTTCCAAAAAAAAGCGAGTCTCCATGTTTGGTAAAATTTCTTTCTTAAAAAAGAATGAAATACTTAAAATACTTATTACAAAATATAGAGTTTTCCTCTGATTGTCAAGTGATATGTCTCGTGTGTGTCTAAAAAAATATCTGCTTCAAAAATGGCTCGCTCTGAGATCCTGACTAACGGTGTTGATTCGTTAAAGCGTGAAGATGTTGCAGGGGTTGAAAATAAAATCTGTGATGCTTGGGTTTGGTATGTGGAGGATCTTAGATCTAAAAAGTTCGCGTTGGTGAATCATAATGAAAAGGTTGTCAAGGTCCGGCGTAATCTTTGGTCAAGTCGGTATCATGTGAAGGGTCAAGCCAGGCAGAAGAGACCTATTAAAAAAGCGTTGGGGCATTATTTTATTAAACGTGGTGTTATGCTCACGTTGACCTTTGATCCTAAGAGGGTTGTTAGAGTCGGTGCTTGGTCGGATCTGGGGTATAAGGTGAGAGCGTTTATTGACAGGGTTAATAAATGGCGGGAGTGTAGGGGGCTTTCAAAGATCAAAGGTTTTCTTCACGTGAATGAGGATCAGTCAGGTAGTCTTTATGCTGCGCCTCATATAGTTTTTCCAGGGTTAAAATATCTGGCTCCTCATGATGTGTTAGAAAAATTGTGGGGGTATGGGTTTGTAAAGGTGAATGTTGCAGGGTCGTTCCATCCGGCTAACTATGCCTGTAAATACATCACTAAAATGAAGGGTAAGGACTTTATGATGGCTATGATGTGGTTCTTTAGTATTCGGACTTACACATTCTCCAGGGTCTTTAAATATAAGGGTGAAGATTGGGTCAATCCGGGATGGGAGTTCTTAAAACGGGGACGGCGTAAGGATGGGCAAGGACTTGAGGATTTGGAGGATATGGTTAGCAAGCTGCGTGAGGATCAAGGTTACGTTGTCTTAGACGGGGAGTTATTGAAGCTTTGGAGCAGGCGTTATGAGTGGGGTGGAGGATAGGGGGAGGGGCAGAAGTCTCATTGTAACGCATCCTGGTGATGAGGTTTTGGTAAAATTTGGGGGAAAGGCACGGGATTGAAGAAAAGGCGCGCCACGAAGCGCGAGCGGGCGCGCCAAAGAGCGCCCCTAATTAAAGGCAAGGCGGCATTCGTAAGCTACAGGCATTGATAGGGGGGCGTTCGGGGTTCGCTTCCTTCTTAACTTGACTAACATATGGTTAATGTCGAACTGAGGAGGTGAGTATGCTTAAGCTGCGGGAAGGTCCGAAGGGTTTTATTGATCGGATGAATGCACAGAGGCGTATTTTGGAGCGTGTGTCTGATATTTGCCCTCATTGCGATGAAGCTTATTACGTAACCCTCTTTGATGATGGCTCGTTGGTGAGTGCCCATGGCGATTGTTACCCTGGCTCTCTGATATGCCAGGCTGTCGGCAATGATCTGCGGGTTAGGTTCGGATTTTGTAGTTGACAGCCATCAGTGGTTGGATGGAATGTCTGGCTCGCCGAAACTACCAAAACTGGGCACCGGGAGTTAACTATTTCAATCAAAAGAAAATAGACCCAATTATTGAGGGGCGTTAGATACAAATCACTGTTAAGAACATAACTACAGAAAGAGTGGATGAGTTTCTATTTGATTGATTTTTAACCAATCGGTCATATTAAGAGTTAAATCAACGAATGGCATACTGTCGATGTCTATTTCGTTCTTCCTAAGCGCATTTCTGAATGCACTGTTAAATTTTCTGTACCTTAATAATATCCTTTGAGATTCGGGTAACCTTTTTTTGGAAGAAGTTGCCAGCCAGTTTCTTATTACTGAAACCACTTGATTGATTTTATTATTGTGGTCATTGATATCAATTCCTGAAAGGTCAGAAATGAATTTTTGATACCTATACCTTTTTTTTCGAGAATGATACAATTCTTAGTGCGCTGACGTCCTTTGCCAAACAATTTGGCTCCGTAAAAAATTCCACTTTCGAATGGCATATTGAAACGTGGTAATTTAAATTTTGTATCAAGCTCTACACGCGATAAATCGTGAATTGCAAACTTACACTGTTTGATCAGATCAATTATAGCACGCAGTCGAAACTGAGTGGCATCACTTACTTCCAATGAACATCTTGGGACAAAACCACAATCCAGAATTGTAAAAACGATTGCGCGAAAAATGTTAGTATAATTGCCTTCGAATGGGCAATTTATAAAGACTTGCTCTTTAAATTTGCCCTTTTTCATATTGGCCTGAGATGTGTTTTAGTTTATTTGCGTTTCTTAAGATCGCATTAAAATCTTTTGATGGCTTTGTGAATTTTAATATTTCATCTATGTAGATTCTTAGTGACGGAAGGAGTTCGTTTAAAGAATCAGTTAATGGAATAGGTGTCTTTACTGATGTCAGAGTTTTCTGTAAACTGTTGCAGGTTTTTCGGAGTGCTTTCATGGTATGATATAAGTTATTTTGGGCTTTGAAAAGGTCGTTTAGTGACTTTATAAGTTCGAAAAAAGTTCGGGAAGGTTGGCGTATCCGGCGAATTTTTCCTATAGAGGTATCAATCAACTTTTCGAAAGATGAGCGTTCGGGAAATTCCGGAAAATGCGTGCAAGACTGAAACAGTTCTGTGAGAGGTTGACTTAATGGCTTGTACTTTTCCAACAGATTGGGTTCTTTTTTCAGACGTTCTAAAATATTCTTGAGCTTGATCTCACAAAAATGAGCGGTTTTGATTAGTTCTTGGGCTGACGTGGGGAGATTTGATTTTCGAATTGCCTTTCTCATATCCTGAAGGATATTAATATAGGCGGATTTGAGAATGATACTGGGTTTACTGAAATCTGCGGCAGGATGATATTTTATCTTTCTAATTTGTCGTGGCATATTTCATGTGGCCTTATGGTTTTATAGGAGAAAAGTTTGTCGAGTACATTTTTAGAAACAAATTTACATTTATTTAAAGGGATTGTCAATCGTGTACTTTGAATACTCTTTTTTGTCATTGAAGATGTATCCGCACTAGAAGCACACGATAAATGGGAGTGAAAGAGCCGAAATTATCGAAATGATTGGAGAAAACTACCCGAGGGAAGCGGAGCGAGCGGGTCGGGGTGAGATATTTCGAGGCTGGAAAGCTGAGTATGATGGTAATCGCACTAAGCCCGAACACTTATTATGGAATTCTGCTTAGAAGTAAGAGGGTGAGGATGTTGAACTACGAAGATTACATTGGGAGGGTGCCCTTAGTAGAGGAACGGTTTTAGGGGGGGGCGGAAAGGGTTGAGGTTAGGTAGAAGGGAAATCAGGAGTCCTGGGCTTGTCATTCATGCCATATCTCAACGGCTTGGAATAAATTTATATACGAGTTAATTTTCTGCTTGACAAGTAAATACTATTCAGGTAGTATACTACTCAAAGAGTATAACGGAGGTGTGAGACATGGGGACGAAGAAGGCGCATATAAATATCACAATAGACGAAGAGTTGAATGAGTGGTTAGACGAGATGGCAGCTGAATCAGGGATGAATAAGAGCCATTTTATAAACAATGTTCTCTCGGTTGCGAGGGATGATGTGACGATATATAAGGCAATCGGTCTCTATGATTTGGCGAAAGCGGCAATAAGACTTAAGGAGGAATGTTTAAAGCTCGGGATTAAGTTTAGCGGCAAACTACTTAAGGTCCGCCGATAGGGTTGAGGGGTGAGTAAGCTGAAGAAGGAGATGGAAGAGGTCGGAGAAGTTACTAAACTCTTCAGAATTGGCTGAGATTTTGCGTGTCCGTCCGGGGACTATTTATTCTTGGTTGTCTCGTGGTATTGATATTCCTCATGTGAAGATAGCCGGGACCGTGCGGTTTAGAGAAAAGGCGGTCGTGGATTGGCTAACGAAGAAGGAGCGGGAACGGAAGCGGAGAAACTTCGAGGATTGATTGTCAAAAAGAAGTCTCAATAGGGAGGAGGTGATAAGGGATAAGGAAGGGCCGTGCAAATCGAGAAGGTTAATAAAAGGGAAGGGGGTGAATTAGATGTCGATCTACAAACGGGGTGAAAACTGGTACATTGATTTCACGTTTAAGGGCCAAAGGGTCAGGGAGTCGATAGGACCTTCCCGGAAGGGTGCTGAAAAAGTTATTTCCAAGAAAAAAGCCGAGATCGCAGAAAACAAGTATCTTGACGTGAGGAAGGACCCGGACCCGATCAAGTTTCATGACTTCGCCAAGGAGTATCTTCAATGGTCGAAAACAAATAAGAAGGAATCGACTTATTGTGGCGATCTCATCATGATGAGACACCTTGACAATGAATTTGAAGAGAAGATGATTCAAGAAATCAATTTGTGGGATATTGAAAAATGGAAGGCAAAACGAAAGGAGAAGGTTAAACCTGCACCGGTGAATCGAGAACTTGCCTTAGCCAAATCTCTATTTTCTAAGGCCGTTGAATGGGGGAAGATCAAGGAGTCTCCAGCTAAAAAGGTGAAGTTCTTAAAGCTGAAAGGGAGCGACAGACGGGTTAAATTTCTAATGGCCGATGAAGTTCAAAAGCTCATTTCCAATTGTTCAAACAAGATTAGGCCCGTTGTCATAATTGCCCTTAATACAGGGATGAGGAGATCTGAGCTTCTCGATCTAAAATGGGATCAGGTTAATTTTGAGCAGGGAATCCTGACACTCCTCGATACAAAGAACAATGATAGGCGCGATATTCCCATGAATGAAACCGTCAAGAATACGCTGAGGGCAATGGAAAGAAGGGGGCCTTATATCTTTGATGGGATAACTCCACAAATTATCAAATATGGCTTCAGTGATGCCAGAATCAAAGCTGGAAGGCCCGATCTCAGATTTCATGACCTGAGACATTGCTTTGCTTCCGGTCTCGTCATGGAGGGGGTTGATTTGAACACCACGAGGGAGTTGTTAGGGCATCGGGACTTGAAAATGACGTTACGGTATGCTCACCTTGCTCCAAGCTATAAAACGAAGGCAGTCAATGTTCTGGATAAGTCATGGTCACAAAATCCCCCACAGGAAGAAGAAGTAAAAAAAGTCATTTCTCTAAGGAGGTAATATGAAAAGGATTTTTCAAATGGTTTTGGGTTTTAACTCCCCATTTTTTCTGTGAGGAGAATGGCTTCAGCGACCTCCCGCATCGTCTTCCGACTGTCCATGCTGGCCTTGCGGATTCTTTTAAAGGCTTCTTCTTCACTCAGGCCATGGTGCTTCATCAATATCCCTTTGGCTCTTTCCACCATTTTCCGAGTCTCCAGCTCTTCTTGGATGACCTTCGTCTTCACCATCAATTCCGTATTCTCAATACAGATCGCCGCTTGGTTGGCGACCATTGTGAGGACAGCCCGCTCTGTCTCAGTAAATTCATGGGGATAGGAAGTATAGCAATTAATGACCCCAATGACTTTGTCTTTCACCGCCAATGGAACGCTGAGCATGGAAACAAGCCCCTCTTTTCGGGCCAATTCTTTTTCCTTGTAGCGGGGTTCTTTTAGAACATCGAGGATGGCCAATGGTTTATTCTTTTGGACGACATAACCCACCACGCCTTCCCCTAATTTCAAACTACGTTCTTTGAGATATTCCTCACTGATCGTTTGGGTTGCCCGAATTCTCAGAACCTTTTCTTTCTCATCTAAAATCCAAAGAGAACAGATTTTTGAATCCATCACATTCGCCGTCACCGTCACAATCAATTTTAGGATATCATCTAAATATTGATCTGAGGAAATGGCTTGGCTGATCTCGGAGAGGGCCTGAATCTGTTTTTTATAGGATGTTTTTTTGTATAACAATAGAAAGCTCCTTTTCTATTCGTGATGGTTCACCCCATCGTTGAGAAAGCCCTCCCTCATGAGAGGGTTTAGCTCTTTAATAAATCTTATACTCTACCTTTTGCTTCGAATCATATATCAATTCAACTACGGGGTGAACCCCGTTGTTGAAAAAACGAAGATGCCTGGCCCCATCAAATTGAGAATTGAAACTGTATAAAATCAATTTAATCCATTACCTAATTTAACTACGGGGTAAATTTACACAAAAGATCCAATGTTGTCAATAAAGGAGTTTCACACTTTGACACAAACCCTTTGGCATAGGGTTGACCGAAACTGGGGATTATGGTAAATGTTGAAAATATTATTAAACGTTTAACATGAAGGGGGAAAAAGGGTATGGCCAGGTTAGGAAAGAAGGACGTACTTCGGATAGCAAAGGAGAAGGATGTGAGGTTCGTCCGACTCTTTTTTACTGATATTCTTGGTTTTTTAAAAAGTTTTGCCATCACCATTCGTGAACTGGAAGGAGCCTTGGAAGATGGAAGAGGTTTTGATGGGTCGTCGATCGTTGGTTTCGTTCGGATTGACGAAAGTGATATGGTTGCCATGCCGGATCCCTCTACTTTTAAAATCCTTCCCTGGAGGGCGAACGAAGCTGTTGTCGCTTCTATGTTTTGCGATATCTTAGAGCCCGATGGAAGCCCTTATCAGGGAGATCCTCGCTGGGTATTGAAAAAGCACCTGAAACGGGCTGCCGAAATGGGATATGTCTTCAATGTGGGGCCTGAGCTGGAATACTTCTATTTTCAACGTTCCACGGGCAGACCGGAAATACTTGATACGGGGGGTTATTTCGATCTAACACCCCTGGACGTTTCGAGCGAGCTTCGGAAACAGACGGTGATGGTTTTGGAAGATATAGGCATTCTAGTAGAGTATAGCCATCATGAAGCGGCGCCGAGTCAGCATGAGATCGATCTGAAATATACGGATGCCCTGACCATGGCGGATAGCACCATGCTTTATCGTCTGGTGGTCAAAGAGGTTGCTCTGAAGAATAATGTCTACGCTACGTTTATGCCGAAACCCATTTATGGTGTCAATGGGAGTGGGATGCATACCCACCAATCGCTTTTTAAGGGCCATCAGAATGTTTTTTTTAATCCAAAAGACGAATATCATCTTTCAGGTATTGCCAAGCATTATATTGCCGGTCTATTGAAGCATGCGAGAGAGATCACTCTGGTGACCAATCAATGGATCAATTCTTATAAACGATTGGTACCAGGATATGAAGCCCCAGTATATATCTCTTGGGCACGGAGGAATCGGTCCGATCTTATTCGGATTCCTGTCTACAAACCTGGAAAGGAGAAAGAGACCCGAGTGGAGTATCGATCCCCCGATCCAGCCTGCAATCCGTATTTGGCCTTTGCCGTGATGCTGGCCGCAGGATTGGAAGGGATTGAGAAGAAGGTTCCCTTGAGGGATCCGGTGGAGCGAAATGTCTACGAGATGACCCAGGAAGAGAGGAAAAAATATCAGATTGATTCCCTCCCTGGAAATCTCTACGAAGCCATTCAGGTGACCGAGGAGAGTCAGCTCGTGAAGCAGGCTTTTGGAGAGGATCTCTTTTACAAATTTATTGATAACAAGAAGATTGAATGGGATCGTTACCGGGCTCAAGTGACGGATTACGAATTGAAGGAGTATTTTTCGATCTTGTAAAAGGAAATTTCTCCCCTTCAGCTTTGTTCAAGCAGGAATGCTTTAATCCTCAGATTGACCAATTATCTGGCCGTATCAGAGTGTTGGCCACGGCCAAAACGACGATGGGGCCCAGTGTCAAACTGATTGAAGATAAAGCCTCCGAAGCTGGTAAGCAAGTTACTATTCACGGTGTGCATAACGCGGATGCCTTTGACTGTTTTTTACGTGGCGACATGGAGACTCATGATCGCATCGTCAAAGAGGCTGCTTCGAAATTGGTTGGTAAAGTGGGTGTTGCAGTACTGGCTCAAGCATCGATGGGACATCTTGCAGGAGCCATTGAAGGGATTCTTAAGGTTTCCGTGCTCACGAGTCCAGGGCTGGCCATGGATGCATTGGTTAAAAAGGTAAAAGAAGGGTGAATTCCAGAGGGAATATCTGATGAGTCAGAGATGCCTTCTCATCGCAGACGATCTAACAGGTGGAGCGGATGCCGGGGCACAATTTGCAAAAAGAGGTCTCAGCACCCTTTTGATTTCATTGAAGGATGATGCTAAGATCGATTTCTCTAAGTATCGTGATAGGGATGTCCTGGTTGTCAATACCGATTCCAGAGGATTACCTCCCGAGAAGGCCTTTTCATTAATATCGAGCTTATTAAAAGGGTACGACGAAGGACTTTTTCCTATCATTTATAAAAAGATTGATTCAACACTTAGGGGAAATATCGGTTATGAGATAGATGCAATTCTAAAAGAAACAAGTAGTTCTATGTGCTTCATGGCTCCATCTTATCCCGAACAAAATAGGACATTGGTGGGCGGTATCATGATGGTGGGGAGTAGGCCACTAGCCTTAACTGAAGTTGTGCGTGATACGGCCTCTCCCGTCAAAGAATCTCATGTCTCCAAACTCCTGCAGCACCAATCGAGGAATAATGTAGGAGTGATCGATCTGACTTACGTGGCTTCAAGTAGTGGGCGATTGAAAAAATCTGTAGATGAGGAAAGGAAAAAGGGAAATAAAATTATTATTTTTGATGCAGTGAGCCGCCAAGATTTAACGAATATTGTGGAGGCGGCCTTCTGTATCGATAGAAAACCACTATTTGTTGGCTCGGCTGGGCTTGCTGAAGAGGTGGCGAAAAAGCTTTCTCCATCCAGGATAAGATCTTCTCAGCCTCCAGATAGAGCAGGAAAGTCTTTCAAGCACATTGTTATCATCAGTGGTAGTACTTCAACGGTGACACAACAACAGTTAAATCGAGCTCTGGAAAGAAACATCCCGGCGTTTCAACTAAATAAACCTTTGGTAACCAGTGACGATCCAGAAGCCCAAAAGAAGAGAAAAGAACTTTCCAAAAAGATTGCGAATTCCCTATCCGAGAAGCATGTGATGATTAGGACGACTTCAGAAATATTATCCACCGATGATTCAACAGGTCTTCCAATCCATCTCAAAATCACAAAGATTTTAGCCTCTATTGCCCTCTTAGCAATGGAAGAATCTAAAGTGGATGTTCATGATTTGGTTTTAATCTTAACCGGTGGAGACACAGCTCAGAGTGTCATCAATATTCTTGGGGCTGAAGGGGTTGAGATAGAGGGGGAACTATTGGAGGGGATTGTAAAAGGACATTTAATAGGAGGGGAATGGGGTGGCCTTACAGTCATCACTAAAGCTGGAGCCTTTGGAAAAGAAGATGCCTTAAAGAAAATCATTGAGATCATTGAAACAGGATCCCTTTAGGAAGGAGGAAAATTAAAGTGAGAGCCTTAATCAAAGACAAACCGGTCAGAGGTGCAGCATTCACAGATCGTTCCATTCCTAAAATTGGAGAAGATGATTTGTTGGTAAAGGTATATGCCGCTGCCATCTGTGGCACAGATATCCACATATACCAATGGAATGAGTATGCCTCATCCAGGATTAAACTTCCACTTCTTTTCGGTCACGAATATGCTGCCGAGGTGGTCGAGGTTGGCAAAAATGTCACGAATTTTAAAAAAGGAGACCGGGTTGCAGCAGAGACCCACGTTCCTTGTGGTCATTGCTACCAATGCTCCACCGGCCTTCAGCACATCTGTAAAGACATGAAAATTGTGGGGGTCTATATAGACGGTGCCTTTGCCGAATATGCAGTCCTACCCGCGGTCTGTGCCTGGAAATTAGATCATGCCATTTCTTATGAAATTGGTGCGACAATGGAGCCTTTTGGGATTGGGGTCCATGCCATGTCTAAAACAAAGCCGGCTGGGAAAAAGGTGATTGTATTCGGCTGCGGACCGATCGGTATTTATACTCAGATGGTGGCCAAACTAAGTGGCGCAGAATATGTGATCGGCGTAGATATTACTAAAGAAAGGTTGGAACTGGCTCGCAAAATGGGTACCGATATTGTTCTCAACTCGAAAGAACTTAATATTGTTGATGAAGTGAATAGAATTACAAAAGGATTTGGAATGGATATTGTGGTTGAACTGACGGGGAATAAGGCTGTTGTGAATGAGGCGGCCAAAACCTTAAGACGCGGTGGCGATCTCGTTCTCGTGGGATTATATTCAGGACCGGTTGAACTGGATCTCGTAAACAATATCATCTATAAAGAGGCGAATGTTTATGGGATCACAGGACGAATCATGTGGGACACCTGGTGGACCGCCCAGAGCATGCTCCTTTCCGGGAAGATTAATATAAGTCCTGTCATTACTCACCGTTTCGATCTTAAAGATTATGATAAGGCTTTCCAATTGGCTGAATCGGCTTCGACGGGTAAAATTGTTTTTAGAATTTAAATGAGGGTAATGATGGCTGAATTTAAAGTGATCTATATGAATTATACCACTGAGGATGTTTATGGGATCATTCGATCTCAACTGCCAGAGGGTTTTGAACTGGTTACTTTAGAAAAGGATGACGATGGAGAGAGAAAGGAGAAAATTAGAGATGTCGATTTTATCCTCGTAGCCACTGCAAAATTAACAGAGGAGATACTGAAAAATGGAAAGCGATTAAAACTCATTCAGCATCAAGGTGTGGGCTACGATACAACAGATGTCAATGCGGCCAAGCGTATGGGGATACCGATATGGTGCGGGTGACAAAAGGAGAGACTCCTATCAATTTGGTTCCATAACGTAGAGAGATGTGCCATGATGGGCATGTCATCCCTACCTGCAACAGGCAGGTCCAAACGATGAAAACTGAGTACGCTCTTTATGGTCATTCCTGCCCCTATTTTCACAGGGGTAAACTTCAGCAGGAATCAATGTTTTTATGATACCTGTAACTGGATTCCCGTTTTCACGGGAATGACGGTATTAAGACCGACACGAAGCACGGACACGGTCACGTCATTTCCCACTGAATTTTAAGGAGGATGAAATGGTAGCAGGAGAAAAGCTCGGTCTTCGGGTCTTCACCAAAGTGAATCGCGTGCCCAGTGAAAAATTTGAAAAGCTCATGCAGGTGACCACCGGAAATGTCTGTGATGCGATGGACCGGTTTGGTTCGATGGAATATCAAATCAAACCTGTTGATCCCGGAATGCAGTGCGTGGGTTCCGCTATCACGGTGAAAGCCAGGCCCTGTGATAATCTCATCGTCTACAAAGCCCTTGAGATTGCCCAACCAGGGGATATCATCTTCGGAGATGTGGACGGGGTTGTGGTCATTCCTCAGGAGAGTGTGGATCAGGTGGTTCGAAGGGCTCTGGAGATAGCCGCCGAAGAAGAGAAGAAGGTGGAGGATGTCAAATCCGGCGCCTCATTCCAGACTGGGTTGGAAAGATCCTCAAGGAAAGAGGCTATATTATTGATTGAACAGGAGAAGAACAAATATGGGAATAGACCTTGAAGGTGCCATCGATCTTCATTTCCACGCGGGCCCGGATGTCCGGGAGAGAAAACTGACCTACCTTGAAGCGGCTATACAAGCGAGAGATGCAGGCATGAAAGCCATTCTGATCAAGTCTCACTCAACCATCACAGCAGATATTGTGTCTCTCATCCAGCCTCTCGTAAAAGATATTCTTGTCTTTGGTGGAATTGCCTTAAACTACCCCTTGGGAGGTCTCAATCCCGTTGCGGTTGAGACGGCATTGAAACTGGGAGCCGAACAGATCTGGATGCCCACCCTCCATGCAGCTAATCAATATCGTTATGAGAAAAAACGAGGAGGGATCACGGTCCTCAATAGAGAAGGGAGTCTGAAAAGAGAAGTAATAGAGATCCTTGAGATCCTGTCGGAGCACGATGTGATCCTCTCTACCGGTCACCTCTCCCAGAGCGAGATTGTTCTTTTAGTGAGAGAAGCGAAAAAAAGGAGAATCAAAAAGGTTCTCGTTACCCATCCAGACCATTTCTTCATCCAGATGCCTGTGGAGGTTCAGAGGGAATTGGCTAACGAAGGTGTCTTCTTTGACCGGTGTTTTCCCACACAGAGGACCTCTCCATTAACCATGGAGGAAATGGCTAAAAGGATCAAGGAGGTGGGGGTGGCTTCCAGTATCCTCACCTCTGATTTCGGACAGCCTGAAAATCCATTTCCCGTCGAAGGACTAAGAAGTTACATCCAGCAATTCATTCAACTTGGTTTCTCTGCCCAGGAGATCGATCAGATGGTCAGGATCAATCCTTCAAGGCTCTTGAATCTATCATAGATAGAAGCTATTGAATGTGTTATAGGCCTCAGAGAACCCTATTCTGATAACCACAAGGAGATGAAGATGCAAAAGACTTTAGCCTTAATCCACACCAGCTTCGTATTCCTCAATGTGGAGACCTCTTTGATGAAGATGCTCTCCGAGGCCATGCCAGAGGTGAGACTCGTCAACATTGTGGACGACTCGTTACTCGCAGACGTGATCAGAGAAGGAAAGGTCACCCCTGCCATCACTCGAAAGATGTGCCACTATGTCTTAGCCGCGGAACAGACCGGGGCTCAGGCTATCTTATCCTTGTGCTCAACCATGGGTGATACGATTGATGTAGCCCGGAAATTGGTGAGCATCCCCATCATGAAGATTGATGAAGCCATGGCAGAGAAAGCCGTCGCTGGAGGAGAGAAGATCGGTGTGCTCGCAACCGTTCCAACAACGCTCGATCCTACGATCCATTTGATCCATTCCAAGGGGAGCGAAATGAATAAAGTGGTGAAAACCGAAAGGCTTCTTTGTGAGGGTGCTTTTCAGATCTTAATGTCAGGGGATAAAGCGAAGCATGACCAGATGGTGATAGAGAAGGCATCTTCCTCTGCCAGCAGGGTTGACGTTTTTGTCCTGGCACAGGCCTCCATGGCAAGATTGGAAAGCCAGATCTCCCAAAAAGTTGGAAAGCCCGTTTTCTCAAGCCCTCGATTGTGTGCCGAGAGAGTGAAACAGATGTTAGAGAGACTTTAAGGTAGAACTATGGATAGACCGCTTATCGGAATCAGTGTCGGTGATCCTGCAGGTATTGGACCCGAAATAACAGCAAAGGCACTCTCCTTGGTTGAGATATATCAACTTTGTAAGCCTCTGATGATTGCAGAGGCGGAGATGATAAGGGAGACACTTAGGTTTTCCAATCTTGATCTAAGCATGAAGCTTGTTTCTACTCCCAAAGAAGGCCACTATCAGTTCGGAACCATCGATGTCCTCGATTTAAAGAATATCGATGGTAAATCGATCAGGCATAAAATTGTATCACCCAAATATGGACGGGCATCTTTTGAATATGTGAGAAAAGTGATTGAACTGGCCATGTCCAAAGAGATTGATGCTACCGTCACCGGCCCCATCAATAAGGAAGCCATCAATCGAGCCGGCTTTCACTATTCAGGCCATACTGAGATCTATGCTGATTTAACCCATACCAAAGACTATGCTATGATGCTTGCACACCAGAATTTTCGCGTGATTCACGTTTCAACCCATGTCTCATTAAGAGAAGCCTGTGACCGTGTAAAAAAGGACCGGATCTATAAAGTCATCATGTTGGGGTACGATGCAATGAAAAGGTTGGGCATTAAGGATCCGAGAATAGCTGTGGCTGGATTGAATCCGCATGCTGGAGAAGAGGGTTTGTTTGGCCGTGAGGAGATAGAAGAGATTGAACCCGCTCTTAAGCTGGCACGGAAAGAAGGTTTAAATATCGAAGGTCCCATCCCACCCGATACGGTCTTTTCAAAGATGCAGGGTGGTCAATATGATCTTGTTGTCGTCATGTACCACGACCAAGGGCATATTCCTACTAAACTCATCGGCTTCCAATACGATCATAAAACAAAGACATGGGGTTCCATGTCAGGCGTAAATATTACCTGTGGTTTGCCTATTATTCGGGTATCTGTGGATCATGGGACAGCGTTTGGGAAGGCAGGAGAGGGAAGAGCAAATCCTGAAAGCATGATTCAAGCGATTAAAATTGCGGCCCAATTAAGCTTGTCTAATTTTGTTATTGCACTTCCAGGATAAGGATGCAAGGAAAATACTAAAGAATAAGAGGAAAGCCGTGAAGAGTCTCTTTGATGAAAATGATGCAAAAGAATTTATCACAGAGTATCCCACCCTTCCCCAAGATCTGGCATTGCGGATCTATACCTCTCGTTTGATCGGTGGGGACACAAATCTAGATCTCCATGGAGGGGGGAACACTTCCGTAAAACTGAAGATGAGAAATATTGTAGGAGAAGAGCAAGAAATCCTATATGTAAAAGGGAGTGGGATAGATCTAGCCACCATCGAGCCAAAAGGATTTGTAGGTTTAAATTTGAATTTTCTTCGAAAACTGAGGAATCTTGAAAGTCTTTCTGATGAGGAGCTGGAGAATCAACTACAAATTCACAAAGTTTCTGCTCAATCCTCTGATCCCTCTGTTGAAGCACTTCTTCATGCTTTTCTACTTCCCCGATATATTGACCATACCCATGCTGATTCTATCCTTATTTTAACCAACCGGAAATGCGGGGAGGATTTGGTGAAGGAGGCACTCGGGTCGAAGATAGCTGTCCTTCCATATATCTCGTCCGGTTTTCCATTAGCCAAGGCTGTCCTTGAATTGTACGAAAGAAATAATGATATAGAGGCTATTTTAATTTTGAATCACGGTATTTTCACCTTTAGCGAAGATGGAAGAACATCTTATGAGAGGATGATTGACTATGTAAGCAGGGCAGAATTATATATTGAAAAAATGATCAAAGGGAAAGTCACGGTGACTCCCCATATAAATCTAAAATTCCCTAAAAACTTCCTATCATCTGCTGCCCGATTCGCTCAAGTGGTGCGTGGAGCATGTGCCCATCAGGCTTTTGATGGAAAACTGCGCAGGTTCTACACGGAAATTCGGAGAGGGGAGGATATAGTGAGAACTTCCCTTTCCAAAGAAGCCCAAGAGATATGCAGCTCCGGGGTTCTTACCCCCGATCATGTTATCTGGACCAAAAATCGGGCAGTGTATATCGAGGGCATACCGGAAAATGACCATGATTTTCGGTAAATCGTGAAGAAATCTGTAGACAACTATAAGGTCCTATACGATCAGTACTTCAAGACCCAGGTAGAAGCCAAAGGGGTTAAGAGAGAGAAACTGGATCCCCAACCACGAATATATTTAGTTGCGGGAGTAGGACTTGTTGCCCTTGGGCTTATAAGGAAAGAGGCCCGGGTGGCTGCCGATATAGCTGAGCACACCATACGGGCTAAACTCCGTGCCGGGACCCTGGGGCAGTATGCTTCCATTTCTGACTCCCATATTTTTGACATGGAATATTGGGGCCTGCAGCAAAAGAAACTGGGCAGGGCCTCTCCATCTCCTCTTCAGGGGCAGGTGGCTATCGTCACGGGTGGTGGGGGAGCGATAGGCTATGGCATAGCGGACCGGTTACTGGCTGCGGGTGCGGTGGTAGTGATATCCGATATCGACGAACCCCGTTTGCAGAAAGTTCATTCCATCTTAGCTACAAGATATGATGAAAGTCAGGTGGAGAGTATTCTTTTCGATGTTACGGACTACAAATCTGTAGAGAATGCCTTCATAGAAATCAGTCTCAGACTTGGTGGGCTTGATATTGTCGTGCCCAATGCGGGTATAGCCCATGTTGCAAGGATCGAAGACCTGGACTCAAAAAAATTCGATCAGGTCATTGCCGTAAATCTTAAAGGAGTATTTAATGTCATTAAGGCCTCTATCCCCATTTTCAAAAGGCAGGGAACAGGGGGAAATATTGTGGTGATCAGTACAAAAAATGTTTTTGATCCGGGTGTAGCCTTTGGGGCTTACAGCGTATCTAAGGCAGGAGGCCATCAACTCTCCAAGATTGCGGCATTGGAGCTGGCCGAATTGGGAGTCCGCGTCAATATGATTAACCCGGATGCAATTTTTGGGGATGAGGAGGTATCTTCAAAACTATGGGACCTTGTGGGAACTGAAAGGATGAAATCTAAGGGCCTTGATCCGGAAGGACTGAGGGAGTTTTATCGTCAAAAGAATCTTTTGAAGGTTTCCGTGCTGGCCCAACATGTAGGCAATGCTGTTGTTTTCTTTGCGAGCGAACAGACTCCGACCACCGGGGCAACACTCCCGGTGGACGGAGGAATTCCCGCCGCCTTTCCAAGATAATATTTGGTTTTTTGTTAGACAATAAATGTAAAGACCTTTTTTATGCTTCCAGTCTGGAAAGAAAATCATATGATCACATACAATCTTAGTTCAAATGGAGGTATGGATCGTGGATAGTGTGATACTTTTGAGATTAGGGGTGCAGGAATAAGAACCTATTATTCAGAGCCTTCTAAGCAATGCATGGGAGTAGGAGATCTGGCGATCGAGAGAGGGCAAAATTCTTCCGATGGATCAAACAGAGCTAAGTTCATGGGAATTTTTGCGTTCCTGAAACCTTTGTGTAAATGTAATAAATGACAGCTTATGTGATGAATGTTTTGGAGGCCTTAAACAAAAACTTAGGAATTTGAGCTATGATTCAAATATCAGGGGACGGGTGTTAGGATGTATGTAATATAACAGAACGTCATATACATATCTAGGAAGGCCCGGAACAATTTTCTTGACAACCATATTGAAAGATGATAAGCAATAAATTGAGCCAACAGTTTAAGGCGTTGATAATTGCCCCGCCAATAAGAGTCGGGATTAGCCGTTAGTTATGTCACTGCTTGATATTATTGATAAACAAATCCTTAGTTAATATTTACGAGGACAGGAAGGAGGATGTAATGAAAGTTGTCAAATCTTGGGAACGCGATGGGGTTACAATAAACGATCCGTATAAAAGAACTTTAAAAGTTTTATTTGCACCGGATAAAGAAAATGTTGAGGAGCTTACTTTTACACTTGTTTTACTGCATCCCCATAGTCAGACAGATTATCACAAGCATGATAGACCGGAATTAATGTATATCATTTCTGGAGAAGGAGTTATGATAGGTAAAGACACCACCTATGAAATGAAACCTGATGTGGCCTTTTGGGTTTCGAAAAATGAAATGCACCAGATGAAAAATACCCAGGATTATGAGATGAAATTTGTTACGGTCTTTATTCCTGCTTTCTCAGCACACGATCTTTATCAAAGATGTATTGATGCAGCCAAACAAGACACTAGATAGTAATACATTAATACAAAGCAAGGACGAATATATTGATAAAAATAACATAAAGTAAATCAAAAACCTAACCAAGAGGTGCACAAAATATTGAAAATCCTTGTTGTATCAAAGGAAAATATCAGCGTGGTGAAGGTGCCAAAATCTGCGGTACACAGATACTCGGCTGGAAAGGAGGTAAAAAATTACTTTTTAGGATTGAAAAACTTATTTAAAGGAGGGAGAAAATGAAAAGGAAAGGTATTGTTTATGGTTTGATTTTGTTGGTACTCAGTTTGATCTTTACTCTTTTTTATAATGCAAGCGTTTATGCTCAGACACCAATTACTCTTAAAGTGGCACATGTGACTTCGGTCGAAGACTCCCGACATTTAGCATTTCTGAGATTTGCAAATCTTGTAGAGGAAGCGACGGCCGGAAAAGTGAAGGTTGAAATATTTCCTGGAGGACAACTTGGGGGTGATCGAGAAGCGATAGAAGGGGTGAAGCTTGGTACAATAGATATCACGTGCGCAGGAAGTGGGATTTTTGGTGGTTTCGAACCCAAGCTGGGCGTCTGGAATCTACCTTACCTCTTCACAAATTCGTATGAAGCATGGAAAGTCATTGATGGGCCTGCTGGAGATGCGATATTGAAGACTCTTGAAAAACAGGGAATGATTGGATTGGGATATTTTGAAAATGGATTCCGAAATATTACAAATTCAAAACGACCAATCAATTCATTAAGCGATATTTCTGGCCTCAAAATAAGAACTCCAGAAAACGAGGTTCTACTGTCAACGATCAGAGCTCTGGGAGGAAGCCCTACTCCTATGCCATGGCCGGAGTTACCAAGTGCTCTGCAACAAGGAGTTATTGATGGTCAAGAGAATCCCATTCCACTCATTATTACCGCACACATATATGAAATGAATAAATATATCGCATTAACCAGACACTCTTATGAGCCTATGCCTCTTGTCATCAGTAAAAAGACATGGGATAAACTTAATCATTTTCAAAAAGAAGTAATAAAGTTCGCAGGCATGGTGAGTATCGGATATAACAGGGGACTTAATCTCAAACTGGCGAATGAGGGCATTGGAATAATAGAGAGTAAGGGAGGTATAATAACTAGGCCTGACTTAGGACCTTTTAAACCTCCTACGACCCCAGTCAGAGAAAAATTCTTCAAAGAAGTTTTAGGTAGTGAGTTAACTCAATTGGTCACGAAAGAGATCAAAAAAGTCCAACAATAATTATTAATTCCTTTTGTTTCTTTATAATTTCTAATGCGGCTTGTTCCTTCTGAATAGGTGATAGAGATGAAGGGTTGAATTTTTCTCCTAAGGAATAAGCCGCACATATTTTTTAAAAACCTTTTATCTGACTCATCGATTTTTAAGAAATAGAGGGATAAATATGTTTAAAAAAATTCTAAAATATAATGATTTAATCGTGAGGGAGACTATTATTGGTTTAATGATTATTATGATAACCTTTGTCTTCGTTCAAGTTTTACTCCGCTATATTACAAAAAACCCACTTACATGGACAGATGAAGCATCGAGGTTCTGTTTGCTTTGGCTTGTCTTTTTAGGATGCGCCGTAGGTGTAGAAAAAGAACAACACCTCAGAGTCGACTCCTTACCCAAATTATTGAAAAAGAGATATCGTGGCATTCTAGATAGCATTGTATCTATTTTCAGCATACTTTTTTTTATTGTTATTCTTTGGGAAGGAGTTAAGATTACATTCGCTGTTGCAGACCAGCGGTCGCCTGCTATGAATATTTCAATGGGAATTTTTTACGGCTCATTGCCTGTTGGAGCAATATTGATGATATGGTACTCGTTTTTGAACTTAATCGAAAAGGTTAGGCCGAATTAGATAAAGATGAGAGAGAGGAAGGGAGGGAAGAGACGATGGTGACTGGTTGGTTATTTATTTCCTTTGTTTTCTTGCTACTATTCTCTATCCCAATTGCTTTCTCCCTCGGTATCTCTTCAATTGCCTTCTTTTTATTCAAACAAGATGTATCTCTGATGGTTATTGCCCAGAGAATGGTTAACGGACTGGATTCTTTTCCGTTGTTAGCAGTGCCTTTTTTTATTTTAGTCGGTGAACTGATGAATACTTCAAGTGTGACTTCAAGAATATTTAGCTTTGCCAATTCTATCGTAGGTTTCATACCGGGGGGATTGGGACATGTCAATGTGTTGAATAGCATGATTTTTGCTGGGATGTCGGGGGCTGCCGTGGCAGATGCCGCTGGAATTGGAAGGGTCGAGATTAAGGCAATGAATGAGCAAGGGTTTGATAACGAATTTAGTGCCGCTGTCACTGCTGCTTCTTCGACGATAGGACCCATCATTCCTCCGAGCATACCGATGGTTATATTCGGCATGGTGGCTAATGTTTCAATACCGGCGTTGTTCATCGGAGGCATATTACCAGGGATATTGATGGGAATATCCATGATGGTAGTGGTATACATTGTTTCCGTTAGGCGTCATTATCCAAGAAGTGACAGATTTTCTATGAGGTTGGTAAAGACTACGTTCTTAAAAGCTTTACCATCATTGATGACACCAGTCATTTTGATTGGTGGAATATTGGGTGGAGTCTTTACTCCTACGGAAGCTGCTGCAGTAGCTGTGGTCTATGCTCTTTTTTTAGGGTGCCTAATTTACAGGGACATACCGATTGCTGAGTTAGGAGAAATAATATTCAGGACAAGTATCTCTACTGCTATAATTCTAATTATCATAAGTACTGCTGCTGTTATAGGGTTGTTTGTTGCGAGAGAACAAGTTCCTCAAAAATTAGTCGTGTCTCTCTCTTCCATTTCCAAGAATCCAATAATTATATTGTTATCAATTAACATTATGTTGCTTTTCTTGGGTTGTTTCTTGGACACCACGGCAATTATTGTAATCCTGACCCCCATACTTTTGCCGGTAATAAAGATGTTTGGAATTGATCCGGTCCACTTTGGTGTCCTGATGATACTCAATCTTATGATTGGCTTATTGACCCCTCCTTTTGGATTAATCATGTTTGTAATTTGCGATATATGCAAAATATCTGTATTCCAATTTACAAAAGCCACTTTACCTTTTATCATCATCTTGCTTGTAACACTTTTCCTAGTTACATACATCCCTGAGATTGTGCTCTTTTTGCCAAGACTATTAATAAAATAGCGAACTATCTATTTTTTGTTAAGTTATTATCATAGACCCTATTTGGAGAGATTAATTAATCGTATAATTTCGATACATTTGTAGAAATTATTGAGGAGAGGGAATGAATGGGTTCGATGATCCACTTTCGGAATTCAACGGTCACCAAGCGATCGACATATTCTCCTACGATTTCCTGCATTACATTTTCCTCCTTTGATCTCATCTATTAAGTGCTTATCCGTAAATAATATAACCGTCGTAGTGCTTTCGTAAGAAAGTTGAAGTAGGTCAATCCGTATAGGGGTTAAGAAAAAACACATCTGATTTAAGCTGACTTTGAAAAGATTAAGTCTAGGAAGAAAAAACTTATGAAGTAGGCAGAAAGCCGATCCACTTGGATACTATCACAGAGCTTCTGAATATTCAAAATCACAAAGCGGTAGAGGTTACAAGGGACAGATATCAGAACATATACGTTACCTTTCTCGTCCGGGATCTGTCTGAATTCGAGCATGGGCTCGTCCAGGGAGACAATGGCAGGCGAATCAGATGCGGCCATATTTTGCCAGTCCCTGACGCAGGGATTTGCATTCCATGGTCAACCGGGCCTGTTCCAGCTCCCGAGCATCAATTTCCTGTGCCATCTTGAGCACCTGCTCCGCCTGCGCACGCGGCACCACGACGACGCCATCGATATCGGCCACGATGATGTCGCCGGGGCTCACCTCGATACCGCCGCAGGTGACGGGAACATTGGCGGCTAGGGTTTTGAAGCGCCCTACCGTCGTGCCCGGGGAAACGGACCGGGCATAAACGGGAAAATCATAATCGCGGCGGATTTCTGTCAAATCCCGGACTCCACCGTCCAGGACGGCGCCGGCATGGCCGTTGGCCACCGCACCGGCCGTCATGAGCCCTCCCCAGACCGCCACGTCACGCTCCCCGTTAATCCCGATGACGAAGACACTGCCCGCTGCCGCTTCGTCAATTAGGTCCAGGGCATGCCTGGGCGGCAGGCTTTCCGTCGTCGGTCCTTCCAGTACGGTCACTGCCGGGCCCACCACCTTCTTTTCGTTGATCCGCGGCTTGATGTCATGGGACATGTAACCGCGCTTCCCGGTAATCTTATCCACCGCGTCGGCTACGGATGCGGTGGCCACGTCGCGAAAACCTTCTACCACATCTTGAATGGTCATGGATATTACCTTCCTTTCGTGCTTTGTTCTTTCGTTGATGGCCTCGTAAAAAGCGCACATGCAGCGTTGGCCTCATCCCCGTTAACCAAGACATACTGGGCCACTTTTCTTTCTGAGTTCCGGAGGTTCTCCAGATGTTTACGCACTGCCCTCAGGGCGCCCCGGGGAATGATTTGATTTGCTGAAGGATTATCTTTTACCTTCTTATTCGTCAAGCCTTTCCTCTTGGTATTGGAGAACTTGCTGAGTCCCGCAGATCAGGAAGGATCTCCCTTTCATGGTGAAGAACGACACCTCACCATTTGTTCACCCAGCAAATAGGGGTCTTTCCAGAGAAAACTCTTAAAACTTCATGAGCCGCCCTGGTTTGGAGCTCTCTCACAGAGTCCTTCGAATACCATCCCACATGTCCGGTCAGAACGGCATTGGACATCTTTAGTAAAGGATGGTTCTCGCTAAGAGGTTCCTTTTCGAAAACGTCCAAACCTGCCGCAAGAATCCAACCTTCATTAAGAGCCCTTATCAGAGCATCCTCATCGATCACTTCGCCACGCGACGTGTTAACCACAATAGCGGTCTGCTTCATCTTTCTCAAAGCTGCCTCGCCAATAATGTGTTTCGTCTCTGGAGAAAGGAGGGTATGGAGAGAGATGTAGTCTGACTCTGCAAACAACGTATCAAGGTCAACCCTCTCCCCTCCATTCTCTTGAATTATTTCCGGAGCCACATTAGGGTCGAAAACCAACACCCGTTTGGGGAGAAATCCCTTCCATTTTCGGTGGAAAGCCCTGCCGATTTGTCCATATCCAATGATGCCCAGGGTTTTCCCAGTCGTTCGGTAAATCGCGTCGTTAATATCCGTTTCGAACTTCCCCTGCCGTAAAGTTTTATCGCGAATCAAAAGTTTCCGGATGCAGGCAAGAAGCAATGCAGCCGCGTGGTCGGATACTTCCTCTGTTCCGTAACCCGGGGTGTTCGCAACATAAATCTCTTTTTGTTTGGCGGCCTCGAGGTTAATATTGTCAACGCCGACTCCATAGCGAGCAATCACCTTGCAGCGGTTGAGGGAATCCAGGACCCTTGCACTTATCGGAGCCTCCCTGACGAGGATGGCATCCGCATCTTTAGCCACGGAAATGACATCATTCTCTGTTAAGCAATCATTGGGAGCCAGGATGAGTTCAGCATCAACGGGTTTCAAGATTTCTCGCTCAACTTGATAAGATTCGTAGCCTAAATTCACCACAACAACTTTATATTTAGGCATATTGAACTAAATCCCCTGTTTTAGTGAAGAAATCTCTGCTCCCTTTTATCCACGCAAATGATAGGTGCGCAAGCACAAAATAAATCCTTTATTTCGTTAAAACTGACGCCGTAATGGGTTATTCGCCCGTAGTTCTTATGGAATTGATTGTTGAGGCCGGGAAAGCGAGAGGCTCACACGCCAATCCAGCGTCAGCCCTATGAACGACATCGCCTCGTTTCATTCAAAATCTGTTCAGCAGGCCTATCGGTTCGCCGCGATGGTCTTGAAGAGATCCGCCACCAGCTCCTTGCCCACTTGGCTCTCCACATAGGCCTTGACCGGCGGCTGGGCCAGGTTGCGGAACGCCTCGACCTGTTTGGGCGTCAGTTCGGTGACCTGCATGCCCAACTTTGTCAGGATCGCCTTGGCGTCGAGGTCCTGCTCGCTCGTCATCTTGCGATGGATATCCCGGGCAATCTTTGTCGCTTCGATGACCACCTTCTGCTGCTCCGGCGTCAGGCCCTTGAAGAACTTGTCATTCATCATATAGGCATGAATGCTCCAGACATGGCCATCGAGGGTAATATACTTCTGATACTGGTAGAGGCTTGCGGCCAGAATATTCGTGACGCCGTTTTCCTGACCGTCCACGACCTTGGACTGCAGGGCCGTCGGCAGTTCCCCCCAGGGAACGGCCGAGGGGGAAGCCCCGAGAGACTCCACGAGAGACTTGAATACCGGGCTGGGCATAATCCGGATCTTCATGCCCTTCATGTCCGCAGGCGTGATGATGGGGCGCAGGCTATTGGTGAAGTGACGCACGCCGTTGTCGGCGATGGCGAGCATGCGAATGCCCGTTTTCTGCAGCATCAGATCGGCAAATTTCTGACCGAAGGCGGAGTCGTATACCCGCCAGGCATGGGCATGGCTGTCGTAAAGATAGGGGATGCCCAGAATGGCAATCTCCTTGAAGACCACCGCAATGGCCCCATCGTGCGCCACAGCCAGCTCCAGCGTGCCCATCTTCAGGCCTTCCATCGTTTCGGCGTCCTTGCCGAACTGGCCGGCGGGATAGATCTCCACTTTGATGGCGCCATTGGTGTTCTTTTCCACATAGCCCTTGAAGGCCAATGCCGCCACATGTTTCGGCTGATCATCCTTCGCCGGTTGAAAATGCGCATACTTGAGGACTTTCTGTTGCGCATGGACCGGTGAAACCAGAGTCAACATCATCAACGCCAACATCAATACGAATAATTTCTTTGCCATAGTTCTCTCCTTTCCTTTGTGTTAAAAAATCAGTTAATGGGTAAACCCTAACCAGCCGGGAAACGTCACACTCAATGCCGGAAACTGGATGATGAACGCCAACACCACGATCTCGGCCAGGAGCATCGGCAGGATCGCCCGGGAGATCAGCTCAAACTTCAGACGGCTGATCGAGGTGATAACGAAGAGCACTCCCCCCACAGGCGGGGTGATCAGGCCGATGGTTATATTTAACACGAAACACATGGCGAAGTAGAGCGGGTTGATGCCGAACTGGTCCGTCAGAGGGGCCAGGACGGGTACCAGGAGGATGACCGCGGGCAAGACATCAATGAGAGTGCCGCAGATGAGGACGAAAATGGCCACGAGCCACATGACGACCATGGGGCTGGTCGTCACCTTGCCGATGGCCAGGGCAACCGTCTGGGGAACCTGCAGGATCGTCAGGAGCCAGGAGAAGAGGGACGCCATGGCGACAATGAGCAGGGCTGCCGAGGAGACGAGGCCGCTCTGAAGAATCACCTTCGTGATGAGCCGGAAATTCAACTTCCGGGTAATGAAGAGGCCCACAAAGAGGGCATAGACGACCGCCACGGCCGCCGATTCGGTCGCCGTAAAGATCCCGCCCAGGATGCCGCCAACGATGATACCCGGCACCATCAGGGCCGGCAGGGCCTTCCAGAAGCTCCGCAGGCGGACGGCCCAGCTCGCCTTTTTACTGGTAAACTTATACCCATGCCGGACCGAGATGATGTAATTGGTCACAGCCAGGGCCCCACCCAGGAGGATGCCCGGCACGACGCCTGCCATAAACAGACCGGCCACGGTGACCCGGCTGTCGCACATGGCGTAGATGATCGCGATGATGGAAGGAGGGATAATGGGCCCGAGCGTGGCTGTCGCCGCCGAGAATGCCGCAGAGTAGTAAGGGTCGTAACCGGCCCGCTGCATCATCCGCATCAGGACCGCCCCCGGGCCGGCGGCATCGGCGAGGGCGGAACCGCTGATCCCGGCGAAAACCATGTTGGTCAGGACATTCACATGTCCCAACCCGCCCCGGATGTGGCCCACGAGATTGTTGGTGAAGCGCAGGATGTAGGAGGTAATGCCGCCGGCCGACATCAGGTCGGCGGCGAGGATGAAGAAGGGGACGGCCATGAGGGGAAAGGAGTTGATGCCGTTGAAAAAGCGCTGCGGCACCGACAGGAGGGACAACCTGCTTTCCACCAGGAGCGCGATCAGACCCGATCCGCCCATGACAAAGGCAAGCGGCATGCCGATTGCCATACCCGCAAGAAAGGCAATCCAGAGCGCAACGCCCATCAGAGCGCCTCCTCGTCAATTTCGGCTTCAAGATTCTCCATCGCTTCATAACGCCGATCGATATAGGCCCGGTACAGAAAAAAGAAATGCATCACCAGCAGCAGCGCACCGATCGGCACAGCCAGGTAGGGAATCCCCAGAGGAATATTCAGGACCGGGGTTTCCTGATCCCAGGCGAAGTGGGCGAACCGGAATCCCAGAACGGTGAGAATGCCCATAAAAAGAATCAGCAGCAGCGCCACGAGGTGGCGCATCATCCTACGGGCTCTCGGCGGCAGACGGTCCTGAAGCATCTCGATGGCTACGTGCCGGCCTTCTCGCATGGCCAGACCGGCGCCTAAAAAGGCCACCCAGACCATCAGATACTGAGACACCTCTTCCGCCCAGATGATCGAGTGATTGAAAATGTATCGGGAGACGACATTCATGAAGACCAGCAGGACCATCACCGCCATCATGGCGATGACGATCCAACGGTTCAGTGTGACCAGGATCCCCTCAAATGACCCCTCTCGCCGGGATTTGCCGACATCATCTTCAGACACAAGCCATTTCCTTTCTCTGTGCGGAAGAAAACCGGACCCTGCCCGACAGCGGTTCTCTTCTATCACAACCATACGGCAGCAGGCAAGATCGTTTCATTTAAGGACTCACTCATCTTGAACATGATACAAATAAGGCATATAGGTACTCGCTCAAACCTGAGAGGAAAAACGTATTATTGAAGTTTGTTTTTTTACTACATATCATAAAGAATATATAAAATCAAAAAAAAATTTACAACGTTTAAACTTATCATTTTTTAATGCCGGCGAAAAGGTCTTCATCCACGATAAGGAGGGAAAACACTGACGAAACTTCTTTTGAATCAGTACTAAAGGATTGACTTACATAAACGTAGAATACAAAACCTAACTCAAGGCTTTAGTGTCCCCATCGGGGATGGTGGAAACCCCTCGCCTTCAGGCGAAGCGAAAGAAGGCGAAATGTGAACATAGTGAACATGAGCCAACTCTGGAAACGAACCGCATCATTTTGTCACACCCGCGAAAGCGGGTGTCCAGGATTTTATTCTTTCTCATTCTTTTTCTGGATTCCTGCTTCCGCAGGAATGACAACGACACGAGAAGCGGAATCAAGGTCGACTTGAAGTCGACTCTTTTTCGGAACCCCTCGCCTTCCAGGCGAGGGAAGGTTCAGTATTTGCCAAGGGTGATGAGCACGATGCCTACCATTGCCGGGTTGCTCCCTTTAAGTAACACCACACCCTTTGATTACCGAAAACGCGATGTTTATCGATCTCTTTCACCAACCCCAACCGCTTGGCCATCCAATGGGTCACTCCGATCCCTCCACAGGCTATCCCTTTATTGAGATCATCCATCTCATATCGAATGTTGATCCCCTTGAACATGGGTCTCTCTTGGTCTTCCCAATTTCTCCGCTCCAGACATTTCTCAATTTTTCTCTTGCGCTTGGCCAGTCTTTTGTGGTTTAATTTTTTCACTCGAAATGCTCCTTTCTGATAGGCTTTGGTTTTTTTGACAAATCTATCATAGCCTTATCTGCAGGGCATTTCGAATATTTTTTCACTTTTTCAGAAAATGTTTACACTTGTTTAAGGGCTAGGTAGACTCGAAGTATCCAATCCGCTCTGGATTTTCCTGGCGTCTTCGTCTCTTTTGCAGGCATTTTTGAGTAGGGCGGGTTAGCGAAGCGTTACCCGCAGGGAAAGCGAAATCTTCTTCATCGGCGTCCGTTAATTTTCCAAGAGACCCAAAGGAAACACAATCCCAAAGAAAAAACCGCGGCTCTTTTACACTTCATTTTCCCCCTCCAAGTGCTTTGCATTTCTTTACGAAGCGACAATTCTGAATTCGGTGATAATCTCGACATTGTTTTTCAACATCGCCCACACGGGGCAGTATGTCTCTTCGGACATCATGCTGGTTAGACCACCTGCTCCCGAAACTGGTGGAAAATTTCCTCGAGCTGGTCCGGGTAGGCTTTCGTTATTTCACGTAACTTGATTTCTACAAGTCCCTTGAGATCCTCGTCATGCATGTCATCCAGGTGCTGGTAATACCCCAGGCGCTTTCCCAGCGTGTAGTTGATCCGTTCACTTTCCGGGAGAGACAGATACCGGTCCATGATTGCCAGCAGTTTGGGCTTTTCCTGGGGAAGACGACCGCGCGCCTCCATGAGCAGATCCACGCCATGGTGGTTCGCGTAATAGCTGGAAATGCCGTCCAGATTTTCAATCAACAGCCGTTGCTCCTCGATGAGGTTTTTCTCGGTTTGAAGCTGGTATTTCCCTTCCTTCATCTGCCTCTCCAGCCCGGAGCCCTTTTTCACCCCGATGGTCAGAACCCGGATGAAATGGGGATCGATTTTGTTCAACGCCCTGGCCGTTTCGGTCGCATGCTCTTTCCACAGTTCCCGGCCCCCCAATCCCAAAATGATGAACTCCGAGATTTTCATCCCGGCCCGCTTGGCCATATGGGCGGATTTGATCATGTCAGAAGAGGTGCTGCCTTTGTTGATCTTTTCCAGCACCGCATCCGAGCCGGATTCCATCCCGCAATAAAGCGTGTTGAGGCCTGCATCGCAGATCTCTTTTATTTCCTGAGGGCTTTTTCTGATCATCGTCTGCGCCCGACCGTAACTGCTTATTCTTTCGAGGGAGGGAAAATACTGTTTCAGAAAACGCAGAATTTCGATGAGTTCCGCGGTTTTCATGATAAAGCTGTCCCCATCCTGTAGAAAACAGGTTTGAAAGGGGTAATGCTTGTAGTATTCAGCTGCCGCAATGATGTCCTGCTTGATTTCGTCGACCGGACGTATGGAAAACGGCATGCCCCTGTAATTGACGCAGAACTCGCACCGGTTCCACGGACAGCCGCGGGTAGTGCGGATCAGAAGGCTTTCTGCCTCGTCGACGGGCCGAATCGGTCCCAGTTCAAATGCAAACGGTTTCATAATGTCTCCTTCCGGCCCAGGAGAGCAATCCTTCTTTCTATGGCATTGAACTCGAGCATCGGCTCTCCGATTGCAACGATGTCAACGCTCATCCTCTCTCCTATATCCGTTTATATTTTTCCAACCCTTTACGCAGGGATTTAGTTTCGCGAACCAATTTCGCTTGTTCGGCCTCCCTGACTTCGATCTCGATCGCCTTTTCAAGGACTGCGTGAACGTGTTCTTTCGGTACAGCTACAACGCCATCCAAATCGGCAACAATGAGGTCGCCTGGATTGACTAGGATACCGCCGCACTCGACCGGTTCGTTGGATGACAAAGTTTTGAACCGGCCCAGGGTTGTAGCGGGAGAAACACTACGTGAGAATATCTGAAAATCGTAGTCCCTCCTGATTTCTATGATATCCCGTACACCCCCATCAAGGATTGCACCAGCCAAGCCATTTACCACCGCACCTGCCGTCATTAAGCCACCCCATACAGCCACGTTGGGTTCGCCGTTGATGCCGATCACGATCACGCTTCCCTCAGGTGATTCGTCGATGGCATCAAGGGCATGGGTTGGCGGCAGAACCTCTTCCGTAGAACCTTCAAGGATCGTCACCGCAGGACCTACTACTTTTTTACCGTTGATACGGGGCTTTATGGAATAATCCATATAGCCCCGCTTACCGACGATCATGTCCACCGCATCGGCCACGGACGCCGTGGCCACGTTCCGAAAACCTTCCACCAGTTCTTTGACGGTCATGGATCTCACCTTCCTTTTCTATCTTTTTTTCGCGGCATAACCCGCCTGCAAAAAAGCCGCGGCACAGGCAACGGCCTCTCTCTGCCGCCCGGCGGCTAGTGCGAGGATGGTAAAGTCGGGCTAGGAGTGTGTCGGAGTACCTAATTTAACCCATTCTTGTGGGGGCCAAAACCCCTTGTCTGTCTTACGATCGTTGATTGTAGGGCATTCTGTGAGGCCGTTTTCTGAGTTACTTTGGCAAGTATAAGTACTCCGACAGGCTTCTATGGTCCAGCTTTATCTGGATTCGTCACCGTATGAGAATCTGAAGATTTATTGAATCCCTCTCCCGCTCTCCCTTCTCGAAAAAGAAAATACCAGAAGGATGGCCTATAGAGACTCTCTGTTTCTTCGCGATTTAGCGTAGTCCTTTATAGCAATATTATTCCCTTCTTTACGAGGGCATCTACTGTCTTTGACTCTGGTAATCACTTTGTGCTTTGCATTCTTTCTTGTTCTTGGGAGGTCTTCGTCAAAACCTCCACTCCAAATATTGCTAATGTGAGGAGTTAACAGCGGGAGTGAGGTGTTAACCCACTTCCAAAATCATCTCGATCTCTACAGGAATTCCGTTCGGCAGGGACTGCATTCCAACGGCAGAGCGTGCGTGCCTTCCTGCTTCTCCAAAGACTTCCACAAGCAAATCAGATGCCCCATTCATCACCTTGGGTTGGTCTTTGAAATCTTCCGTGCAGTTCACCATACCCAAGAGTTTAATTACGCGCTTGACCTTATTCAGGTCACCCAGTGCTCCTTTGGTTGAAGCGAGGCAGTTTAGAACCACGTTTCGGGCTGCCCTGTTTCCTTCCTCGGCGGAAAGTTCTTTTCCCAATTTACCGGCAAGTTTTGTCTTCCCATCGTCGTATGGACCGTGTCCCGAGATGAAAAGAAGATTTCCGACATGAACAAATGGCACGTAATTGGCCACCGACTTGGGGGCCTGCGGCAATGTAATCTCCAGCTCCTTCAATCTTTTTTCGATATCCATTACTTCCTCCTTTTTTCTAACACTCTCCTAACCCATCAGTGAAGTAGTGTAGCCTGTTTTTGATAACTTCTGTCTCAGTGGACCTAGCATAACACAATGAAAACCTCCTCCATCTGTCTAACACTTCCCCCGTCGGGGAGGGTTTTAGCTTCGGCGAGGTTATTACATTAATGTAAACCCCTTCCCATTGTCAAGACAAAAATTTGGGTGTGTCATTTAAACTGTCCACTTTTCAAGTTTTGCTAACAGAAAAATGTCGGAACCTTGGGCTGGTTTTCAAGCAGGAATTTTTTCTTGACATACTACTCCCTTTACTGTACATTCGGCTCATCCTAAAGCAAGTTCTTATCATTTCATTTTTATCATTAAGGGAGAAGGGGCTGCTGACACTCGGAGAGGCCGTGCACAAGATGACGGGAAAGCCCGCCCGGAAGCCGGGCCTGGATCGTCGGGGAGAGCTCACGGAGGGTTGCTTTGCCGACGTGGTCGTCTTCGATCCGGCCGCCATCCGCGACCGTGCCACATTCGAACAGCCCCACCAGTTCGCCGAGGGCGTTCACTGGGTGATCGCTGACAGGCACATCACGCTCGATAGAGGCATGCTCTCAAGCCGGCTTGTTGGCCGGGTGCTCACGCCGGCCGGGTAACCGCTATCGAAGAATGAACAAAAAGGAGGGTCGCACAATGAAAAGATTTCTTGGAAAGCATGCTTGGGTTACATCATTGCTCGCGTTTTTCTTTCTTCTTGCCTTGGACCATGGGGCTTTGGCTCAGCAGTATAAGTGGAAGCTGGGCCACGTTGCGCCACCTGTGCATCCTTGGCATTTGGCCTCTGTCGAATTCGCCAAGGGTGTAGACAAGGACACCAATGGAAGGCTCACAATTGAGATTCACCATAGCGGATCAGTCGGCAGCGAAAAAGACATGATTGAGCAAGCTCGATTCGGGGCTTTGGACATGTGTTTAATGAGCACGGGCTCCCTTCGGTTGTTAGATCCCAGGTTGGAGATCGAAGAACTACCGTATGCCTGGCCCACAAGGCAGCACGCGTTTAGGGCCTTTGATGGAGAACTGGGAGATAAGCTAAAATCTTTCCTGGAACCCAAGGGGATATACATATTGGCATGGATGGAGAATGGATACCGCCACATGACCAATCGGGTTCGGCCGATATACAAACCTGAGGATCTGAAAGGACTAAAAATCCGCACCGCTGAACTGAGTATGCGATTGGATACATTCAGGCTTCTTGGAGTTCAGCCTACCCCCATGTCCTTCCCCGAGCTTTTCATGGCCCTCCAGCAGGGAACAGTCGATGGCCAGGAGAATCCACTCGTAGTTATTTACAGCTCCAAATTCTATGAAGTCCAGAAATACCTCTCCCTCACCGGACATATTTGGTCCAGTGCCGATTTCATGATCAACAAGGGCGTTTGGGATAAGCTTCCCAAGGATCTTCAGAATGTTGTGCGGCAGAATGCCATCAAAGCCGCACAGTATGAGAGGCAACTCTCGCAGAAGGCCGACTCTGAATTGATCGACGAATTGAAAAAGAAGGGAATGCAGGTAAATGAAGTCGACACGAGTCCCTTTAAGCTGGCAACTCAGCCTATCTACCAAAAATACCGCGATACCTATGGAAAGGATCTGATGGAATTGGTAGAGAAGTATTCCAAATAAGGCGCTGCAGTCGGGAGTTATCCATCCCTGGATCGCCATTCGCCGGACAGGCTATGGATAACTCCTTATGAGAAGAAACAAGAGGATAAGGCTCAAAGAAGCCAGCACACATACCCATTCTTTGGGCCAACAGAGGACAGAATGCCCTTTTGCCGAAGCAAAATTTCCGCTTTGGGCCGCGGAGCGATATCTACCCCCTCTAGGAAAGGCACCTCATGAGATTTCTTCGGCTACTTATGGGACGCTCAATAGAATGGATCGCAGTAATCTTGACCATCGCAATGACGGTTGTGGTCTTTTTGCAAGTCACCAACCGTTACATCTTCAATAATCCGCTCTCTTGGACTGAAGAGGTCGCCCGCTTTCTCTTCGTCTGGATTACTTTTCTAGGCGCATTCATAGCTCTAAAATCCAAAGCCCACATCAGTGTAAATTCTTTTGTGGCTCTCTTCTCAACCAGAACTAGGACGATATTGGAGAATGTAGTCATCTTTCTCACGATTGTTTACCTTCTTTTTTTGATCCAGCTTGGATTCAGAATCGTCTATGAAACGGCCGACAGCGTAAGCCCAGCCCTCAACATTCCCTATGCGTATCTCTATCTTTCAATACCCGTATCTGCGATCCTCATGCTCTCTCATTTAACCGTCCAACTCTTCCAATCAAGATCGAAAACCATGGTCATTTCAGGAATCATTTCCATCGCCTCCCTTGTCCTCCTATATCTTCTGTTAGGTGGAGGAAGAGTTTCTAGCGGAACCCTCGTTCTTTTCTCAATTATATGCCTGGCTACACTAATCTTGATGAACACCCCCATTGCATTTTCCCTCGGACTTAGTTCCCTCCTTTTTCTTATTCTGTTGCAACGAACCCCCCTGATAATTATCCCGAATCGTATGGTTGGAGGTGTCGACTCTTTCCCTTTCCTCGCCTGCCCGTTCTTCATCCTGGCCGGAGAGCTAATGAATACGGGTGGTATCACCCAGCGCCTTGTAAACCTTGCTAAGGCGATAGTGGGCCATGTCCGCGGGGGATTGGGAATGGTGGTGGTGGTGGCTGAGTATTTTTTTTCGGGAATTTCTGGATCCACAATGGCTGACGTTTCCGCCATTGGCTCTCTGCTCATCCCCGCAATGAAAAAGGCCGGCTATAAACCGGAACATGCGGTATCGATTGTCTCCTCCGCAAGTGCGATGGGAATTCTGGTCCCTCCATGCCTTACTATGGTTGTGTTGGGAGTGATGACCGGTCTTTCTGTTGGCGCGCTCTTCATGGCGGGTTTCCTCCCTGCTGTCGTTTTGGCCATTTGCATTATGGCTCTAATCTACTTTCAAGCATTCAGAGAGAACCTTCCTCTGGAAAAGCGGCTTCCTCTGATAGAAGCTTTCAAATCGATTATAGGCGCCATCATCCCATTGACGCTCCCCGTCATAATCTTTGCAGGCATCCTAAGTGGTGCGGCCACCGCCACGGAGATCTCAGTGATCGCCGTGGTCTATAGTCTGATCGTAGGTGCATTTCTTTACAAAGAAATCAGACTTGAGCATATCATTCCGATTCTGGTTCGAACCGTGACGTTGACGGGAGCTGTAGCGTTTTTGCTTGGGGCCTCTTCGGTGCTTACCTGGATATTCGCTACGAACCAGGTCCCCGAAATGGTGGGGACATTGATACTCGGTCTTTCAAGTGGCCCCTGGGTCTTCTTGCTCCTCAGCAATGTTGTTTTCGTTCTTCTGGGCTGCGCGTTAGAGGGGACGCCTGCCATTATAATCCTCATTCCTATTTTCTTCCCTATTATTACTCGGTTTGGGATAGACCCGCTTCATTACTGTATTCTGGTAACAACGGCCATTGGCATAGGTGTGTTTCTTCCTCCGATAGGAATGGGCATTTTCATTGCTTGCAGCTTTGCAGGCATTGATATGGGGAGATGCATACGTCCCTTTATGCCTTTCGTGATTGTCCTATTTGTTGGACTGCTGATTATCTCCTTTTTCCCCTGGTTTACGCTGGTCTTACCTAATATCTTTTTCCCCGTCAAATGAAACAAACAAAGGAGGAAAGGAGTGAAGAATCTGAAGCAGGCACTTTCAAACGGTGAGATCCTTTGGGGAGCGATCGTCTTGTCCTCAAGTCCAGTTAATATCGAGATATCAGGGTACTTGGGGTACGACTTTGCTTTCATTGACTGTGAGCATGCCTCCGTGAGTCCCTACGGAATGGAGATGGAGAACCTGATCCGCGCGGCCGATGCGGCTAATATCACTCCCGTGGTTAGAGTCATTGAGAGCAATCTGAGCCAGATACGGAAACCACTCGATTTTGGCGCCAAGGGCATCATCGCGCCAATGATTAATACTAAAGGGGATGCGAAGAGGTTGGTCGATTCCTGCCTCTACCCTCCTGATGGAAACCGGGGAGCATGCCCCGGGGCCAGAGCCACTAAATACGGGGCCATGGAATGGTTCGAGTATATGGAGAAGGCAAACCGAGAACTGTTTATCGGGCCAATTATCGAACGGCTGCAGGGGATCGAGAATCTTGAAGAAATCCTCTCCGTCAAGGGAATCAGCGCCATCTTTTTTGGCCCTTTTGACCTGGCCATCGAATTGGGGATAAGGCCCAAGAAGGGGGAAGAGGGACGCGGGACTTTGAGCGTGCTCAGAGATCCCGTGATGGATAAACATATGGATTATCTTATCTCTACCTGCAAGAAGCACAAAGTACCCGTGGGTACAGCCGCGTGGGATGTAGATTCGGCAATGGAGATGGTCGATAGGGGCTGTCAGATCGTCTGCATTTCTACCGATAACAATATGTTTGCGGAAACTGCCAAGAAGTATATCGAAAGTGTCAGAGAAGGGCTAAAGAAGATCAATAAGAGGTAGTCGTTGACGGGGCGGGGCAGTGATCCGGCTCAATGGGGGGCTGGGGGGTCAGGTCTCAACGGGCTGTTGCCCACAGCGATTCCGTAATTCAGATGTTTTAGTCCCACCATCCATCGTAATGTCAACCAGTTAGCGCCAAAAGCTTCCCGAGAGCAAATTCGCATTTGAAAGAAGGCTTGACTTTTCATATGAGTCTGTTATATTAATATATAACAGAGTAAAAAGGAGATGATTTGATGAGACACCGAGGTCAGTTTACTCGTTCTGAACGTTTTGCCAGATCCCGGCTGGCCAAGCTCGTCCACGAGCAGCCTTTCCTTTGCGGGAGCCTGGTGCCCCTGCATCGGGTCTGCGGTAAGGAGGGATGTAAATGTAACCAGGGAGAACTTCATCCGGGACTTTGTGTAGCCCTTCGAGTAGGAGAGAAGCGTAAAATGATCTATGTTCCTCAGGCGCTGGAAACAACGGCTCGTCGATGGGTGGCAACCTATCAGGAAGCTTGGCGTCTGATGGAGGAGGTTTCCCAGGCCTCTTTAGAACGATTTCTCAAGGGGAAGGAAAAAGTCCGTGAGGCGAGGAAGGCAAAGCCAGCAGCAAGGGGGAGACACCGATGATGTTACGGTTTTATCGCTATGTGGAGAAGGTCTTCGATTTCGGTCAGAGAGTCAAGGCCATCCATGACACCCGACGGAAGCCACGGATTCAAACCGCCGCCATTTGGTTAAGTGCTTTCTTCCTGTTCGTGACCCGCCGTGGGAGTCTGAATGCGATGGAATACGAACTCCATCGATCCAAGCGGTTTGATCGCCTCATTGGGTCCCATAAGCCGAGTGCCGACCGGATGGGGATGTCTTTTGTCTGATTCCTTCGGAGCAACTTCGGTCCATGCTTTCGGGGATAAACCATCAACTAGGTCGCAACAAGGTGTTTGGCAAAGAAGCGCCGTTGCGGTTTGCGGCGATGGATGGGCATGAGTTTTTTTCCCAGTCGACATCGATGCTGCAAGGAGTGTTCTCAGCGGAAGGTGAAGGTTCATGGCGAAGAAGTGATCGAATATTATCATCGGGGAGTAGTCTGTTATTTGGTGGGGTTCCACATGGCCGTACCCCTGGATATAGAGTTGATTCGACCGGGGGAAGGTGAGGTCATTGCAGCCAAACGGTTGTTAGAGCGTGTGCTTCAGCGTTACGGGCGTTTCTTCGATGCGGTCATCGGAGATGCCCTCTATTTAGAAACTCCCTTTTTCAATTTCTGCATCGACCATGGGAAGCATGTCGTAGCCGTTATTAAGGGGGATCAGAGGGCCTTGCTTCAGGATGCGCAGGGCTTGTTTGCTCAGATGAAACCCGGTCTTTGGGACGAGCCCCGGCGGCTGATTCAGTTCTGGGATGTGGAAGGGTTCACCTCTGCCGAAGGAGTCAAGGTACCGCTCCGGGTGCTCCATGCCTATGAGACCATCACCAAGCGAGAGCGTATCGGCAAGCAATGGATCGAAACCGTCGAAGATCATCATTGGTGGTGGGCAACCACCTTCCCTCTTTCTCAGCTCCCCAGCCGTCAACTTTGGAAAGCAGGCCATCGTCGATGGGATGTTGAAAATGACCTCTTCAACACGCTCTCCACCCATTGGGCTCTGGATCATTGCTTTAAACATGACCCCACCGCTATCGTGAATTTTATTCTTACGCTCTTTATCGTCTTTGTCTTATTACAGAGGTTCTACCTGAAAAACCTCAAACCTCAACGCCGGATCCATCTAACCCTGATTGGTCTGAGCGACGAATTATACGTGAGCGTGATATTGGTTGCCAGCCCTTCTCCATGGCTCGATAAGGGAGGATAACCCACCCCTCTCTCCCTCCTATCGAAATCGAACCTCTTCCAGCACCCTTAGGGCAGGGTGATTACCCCCGTCTTGTCCCCTCACCGAATTTCCTCCGCTTCATGCCTCAAAAAGCAACTGCGAAAATCCTTCTACCCTCTCTTCTTCGACCTCTATCCATCGATCCCCTCTATTTACTGCAATTTGACTCCTCCTATCCCTTCAATTGCGGAATCGCTGCAGGAATTTAACAAAAGTTGACGAGAACAGTGCATTATGCTAAATCTGAGATATGTTTTGGGTCGTTTTAATCTGAGGAGAAAGGGTATGGCCAGTTTAGGAAAGAGGGACGTGCTCTAGATTCTGGGTGGAGGCAAAAATTATGGATCCGATCAAACAGTGGTGGGTTGAGGAAAGGGCGAAGAAAGTCATCGAAAGACTGGAAGCCCATGACTTTAAAGCGATCTATGTCAAATCAAAAGCTGAGGCGGTAGAAGAAATTTTAAAACACGTCATTCCCAATGCGAAAATCGGAGTCGGAGGGTCTGTTACCATACGGGAATTGGGAATCCTCGACCAATTAAAGGTTAAGGGGAATCTCCTCTATGATCATTGGGTCCCTGGACTTACAAAGGAGGAGTCACTAAAAACCCGCAAGTTCCAAATGACTTCTGACCTCTTCCTCAGCGGCGTCAATGCCATCACCCTAAATGGAGAACTGATCAACATCGATTTTGCTGGAAATCGAACCAACGCCACCACCTATGGTCCGGGAAAGGTGATTCTCGTCGTTGGCTATAATAAGATTGTGGAGGATGTTCAAGAGGCGATCAAAAGGATCAAGAATGTAGCAGCGCCCATTAACGCGAAGCGTTTGAACATCGACGTTCCATGTGCTAAGGTTGGAAAGTGTGTAGACTGTAACTCTCCTAATAGGATATGCAGAGTGGTCATGATCCATGAACGAAGGCCCTTCTTAACAGATATGCTCATCATTTTAGTTGGAGAGGAATTGGGATATTGATTCAATGCGGAATGCCCCTCACCCCACCCCCGAGGGGAGAGGGGAAGGGTGAGGGGCATTCCGCATTCCGAATTCTAAAGAAAGGGAGGAATTATGGGAAAGGTCAGAAGAGCAATCGTTAGTGTCTCGGAAAAATCTGGAGTCGTTTCGTTTGCAAAGGGTTTGGCCCAGATGGGCGTGGAGATCCTCTCGACAGGGGGGACCGCAAAAACCTTGAGGGAGATTGGAATCTCCGTGAAAGACATCTCCGAGTATACGGGATTTCCAGAGATGCTGGATGGAAGGGTGAAAACGCTCCATCCAAAGGTCCACGGTGGCCTTTTGGGTCAACGATCTAAAACGGAGCATGTCCAGAAGATGAAAGAGCACGGCATCCTTCCCATCGACCTTGTAGCGGTTAACCTTTATCCCTTTGAAGCAACAGTGGCAAAGGAGGGTTGCAGCCTTGAAGAGGCAATCGAAAACATCGATATCGGTGGGCCGACGATGCTCCGGTCGGCTGCGAAGAACTACCCTGATGTGACCGTTGTGGTAGACCCAAATGATTACGATCTGGTCCTTTCTGAATTGAAGGAGAAGGGGGAGATTTCGATCGAAACTAACTTTCGGTTAGCGAAGAAGGTCTTCCAGCACACGGCCCGTTATGACGGTGCGATCTCCAATTACCTCGGCCAGATTGAGAAGGGGAAAAAGACATATGAGTTCCCGGAAGCGTTTACCTTCCAGGTGAAAAAGGCTCAAGAGCTGCGCTATGGAGAAAATCCTCACCAAAAAGCAGCATTTTACCGGGAATATTTGTTGACCGAACCCTCCGTTTCGAATGCGCTTCAAATCCAGGGTAAGGAATTATCATACAATAATATATTGGATGTTGACTCAGCCTTTGAGACGGTGAAGGAATTCGAGGAGCCTGCGACCGTCATCATTAAACATAATAACCCCTGCGGTGCTGCCATCTCTTCAAAGAACTTAGCGGAGGCATACCGGAAGGCGAGGGATTGTGATCCGGTCTCAGCATTCGGTGGGGTTGTAGGTTTCAATCGGGTTGTGGATGAGGAGACAGCAAAGGAGATGGTTGAGATCTTTCTTGAAGTCATCATCGCCCCGGGTTTCGATCCAAAGGCACTTGAGATTCTTAAGGCGAAAAAAGATCTTCGGATTCTTCAGACTCCACCTCTTATGGGATCCTATTCACAAGGTGGATTCGATCTAAGAAAAGTAGTCGGTGGACTCTTAATCCAGGATCGGGACCTTGGTAAGGTACCGATGGATCAATGGAAGGTGGTGACGAAGAGGAAACCAACCGAGGAAGAAAAGAGAGGAATGGCCTTTGGTTGGAAAGTGGCTAAGCATGTAAAATCTAATGCCATCGTCCTCGTCCGTGAGGATCGGACCATCGGGATCGGGGCAGGGCAGATGAGTCGTGTTGATTCCACTCGATTGGCAGTGATGAAGGCCCAATCCTCGACAAAAGGAACAGTTTTGGCTTCCGATGCAATGTTTCCCTTCAGGGACGGAGTCGATACCGGAGCCGAAGCCGGTGCCTCGGCCATCATCCAACCCGGTGGTTCGATTCGAGATGATGAGGTGATCGCCGCTGCAGATGAATACAATATCGCCATGGTATTTACAGGGATGCGGCACTTCCGGCATTAAAAGAACGTGTCCGTTAACCGTGACCGTGTCCGTTTTTCTTTTTCCGGACACAAACGCTGAAGATGAGAGATGCAGGTAGGGCTTTAGCCCTGCGGAATTTGCAAGCCTAAAGGCTTGCCTTGCAATTTTATTACGGACACGGACACGCGACACGAATCACGAGATTCATATGAAGGTTCTTGTGGTGGGCGGCGGCGGCAGAGACAGAGGGAAGCAGATCCTTTCCAAGGGGGGTTGGGGGGATTAGATGGAGAGCAAAAGAGTGTATAAGGTCGCGGTGATTCCCGGGGATGGGACAGGACCGGAAGTGGTTGCCGAAGGATTGAAGGTTCTGAAGGTGGCCTCTGAGAAGTTCGATTTTAAATATCAACTGGAACATTACGATCTTGGAGGAGAGCGTTACCTAAGAACGAGAGAAACACTTCCAGATTCAGTCCTGAAAGAATTGAAGGGGATGGATGCGATTTACCTGGGAGCGATCGGCCATCCAGAGGTGAAGTCTGGGATACTGGAGCAAGGAATTTTGTTGAAGATTCGGTTTCAGTTAGATCAATATATCAACCTACGACCTGTCAAACTTTACCCGGGAGTAGAGACTCCTCTTAAGGACAAGGGGCCAGAGCATATCGACTATGTTGTTGTCCGGGAGAACACAGAAGGGGCGTATATAGGGGCTGGGGGCTTCCTCAAAAAAGGGACACCCGATGAGGTTGCGATACAGGAGGCGATCCATACTCGAAAAGGTGTGGAACGCTGTATTCGTTACGCTTTTGAATATTGTCGCAGAAGGAATCGAAAGAAAAAGGTTACCCTTTGTGGAAAGACCAATGTTCTCACCTATGCTTTCGATCTCTGGGAGAGGACCTTTGATGAAGTGGCAAAGGAGTTTGAAGATATTGAGACCGATTATGCCCATGTGGATGCAACCTGTATGTGGATGGTGAAGAATCCCGAATGGTTCGATGTGATCGTGACCGACAATATGTTTGGAGATATCATTACGGATTTGGCGGCAATGACTCAGGGAGGATTAGGGATCGCAGCAGGGGGAAATATCAATCCTGAAGGTGTTTCGATGTTTGAGCCCATGGGAGGATCTGCCCCGAAATATATGGGAAAGGGCGTTGTCAGTCCTTTGGCAGCGATTTCTGCATGCCAGTTGATGCTGGAGGTCTTGGGCGAGGGAAGAGCTGCCAAGGGAATCGAAGAGGCCATCATGAAGGTGGTGCGGCGGGATGTGAAGAACCTGACCGCTGGCAAAATGGGATATACCACCTCTGAGGTTGGTGATCTGGTCGTGAAGTATATCCTTAAAGAATGAATGCGGATTTCGGAGTGCGGATTGCGGAATTCCCCTCACCCCGCCCTCTCCCCAAGGGGGAGAGGGCGGGGTGAGGGGGCGCATTCCGAATTCTAAAGAGGGAGGTAAAGAGATGGAATGGGGGATGAAAAACCGTTTGGCACAGCTGATTAAATCCGATGGACATTGTTTATTTTTACCCATTGATCACGGCTATTTTCAAGGGCCCACTCGGAAATTAGAGAAGCCTGGAGAAACGATCCGGCCGCTGCTTCGTTATTGTGACGGTCTGTTTGTAACGAGAGGGGTATTACGTTCATCTATCGATCCAGAAAATACCAAGCCTATTATACTTAGGGTTTCCGGAGGAACGAGCATGGTTGGGAAGGATCTCTCTGATGAAGGGATTACCACCTCTATGGAGGAAGCCATCCGCCTGAATGCTGCAGCAATAGGCATTTCAATTTTTGTGGGAAGTGAGCATGAGAAAGAGTCATTATTGAACCTCTCGAAATTAGTTGACGAAGGAGAGAAATATGGCATTCCTGTCATGGCTGTAACCGCTGTTGGAAAGGAGTTAGAGAAAAGAGATGCTCGTTACCTGGCATTAAGTTCACGGATTGCAGCTGAATTGGGAGCACGGATTGTGAAGACTTACTGGTGTGAGAATTTCGATAAGGTAGTCCATGGTTGTCCTGTCCCGGTGGTCATGGCTGGAGGGCCCAAAGTTGATACGGAGTTAGAAGTTTTTGAATTTGTCTATGACGGGATGGGAAAAGGCGCAATTGGAGTGAACTTGGGAAGAAATGTTTGGCAGAACGAAAACCCTGTGCCCATGATCAAAGCTTTACGCGCTATTATCCATGAAAAGGCAACGGTTAAGGAAGCGAACGAGATATTCGAAGAAGAAAAGGCGAAGAAGATTCGTAGCTCAGGGCTTTAGCCCTGACGTGTCAGCCCTAAAGGGTTGAGTTACGAGTTAGTGGTTTTTTGGGTTGAGGAAGGTTATGCGCGTTGCTATTTATTATAACAACCGGGATGTGAGGTTGGAGGAGATTCCAACTTCCAGGATTGGTCCTGGCGAACTATTGGTTAAGGTGATGGCCAGTGGCATCTGCGGGAGTGATGTCATGGAGTGGTACCGCATCAAAAAGGCGCCTCGGGTGCTCGGCCATGAGATCACAGGAGAGATCGTAGAGGTTGGGAATAGTGTGGATCGTTATCACATCGGTGATCGAGTCTTCGTCTCGCATCACGTCCCCTGTAATACCTGCCATTACTGTCTGAACGGTCACCACACGGTTTGTGACACTCTGCGGGGCACCAATTTCGACCCAGGAGGCTTCGCCGAATATATCCGTATCCCAAGGATCAATGTGGACCGGGGGGTGTTTGTTCTGCCTGAGGAGGTCTCCTTCGAGGATGGCGTGTTCATTGAGCCATTGGCCTGTGTTCTTCGGGGGCAAAGATTGGCAAGGCTCAAACCCGGCCAAAGCGTTTTTGTTATCGGAAGCGGAATTTCAGGACTGCTCCATATTGCACTGGCTCGTGCTTCAGGGGCAGGACGCATCATTGCATCGGATATCAATGAATACCGACTGAAAGCCGCAAAAAGATTTGGGGCAGAAGAGGCAATTGATGCGAAGGAAGTAAGCCCTTCACGAATTCGACAGATCAATCACGATCGTCTCGCTGACCTGGTGATCGTTTGTGCTGGAACGGTTTCTGCGTACCGCCAGGCATTGCAATGTGTCGATCGAGGAGGCACGGTCTTGTGTTTTGCTCCTATCGAACCGGGAATAGATTTTCCATTCCATTTTTTTGATTTTTGGAATGATGGAATTACACTTTTACCTACTTATGGGGGGAGTCCTTTTGATATTATGACTGCCATTGAATTAATAAGGTCTCATCGTCTTCCCCTTGGTGAAATGATCACCCATCGGCTCCCTCTGGCAGAGACGGGCTTTGGATTTCGACTCGTTGTTGAGGCAAAGGAGTCGATCAAAGTCATCATCGAGCCTCACCGATAGAACCCATTTGAAACTTCTTGAAAGAATTGATATAATTTTTTCTAAAATAACTGAGATTACTCATATGACTAAGTTTTTCATCCGCCTACGCAGGAGACCACGGTCTTGGACGTGGAGGAATGCGTTACTCCGGGTAGATATTCTATCAGCGATGAATCTATCATGCTTCGGCGGATTTCGTTGACCGGCGGATGACCCACCGAAGCCTCGGCGCCTGCGCACCGAAGCGCTCCGGCGCCCAGGGGCGTAGGTGGGCATGGTTTTGGGGACCATGGGCTTGCCCGTGGGGCTCCATTGATTGGGAAGGAGGTCAATACCTGTGCCAAAGATTGAGATTAAAGACTTAGAACCAATTGCAGCGACAAAGGCAAAACTTTTATTTGGGGACATCCTCCACCAGACATCAGTGAATGGTAAGAGATTTGTGGTCAACCGACAGGGAAGGCCAGTGTCGGTGATATTGAGTTATAATGAGTACTGTGAGTTAGTTGGGCAAAAAAAGAAGGAAAAGGAGAAGGGCTAACCCAACTGTAGAAGGTCCTTAACGTCACCGCTGTCCAAATCAGGCAGAAATGTTATGTTTCCATATTGATTTTACTGGCCATTTGGGCAAGAGTGGCATTTCCTATTTCATCCTGGCTTGCTTTTAAATTAACATCTAATGGGATCATTTTAATTTTTTTCATTTTATTATTCGATGCAACGGTTTGTTCTATTTTATATTTATATAATAGAAAGTGAAATCCCCCTTTAAACCTCCAAGGACTTTTCTCATCTCCTCTTTGCTTATTTTCTGATCCTTTGGTAAATCCTTAATCTTAAGGCGGGGCATCTTGATCACCTGGTTTTTTAAGCAATGATTGGCAAATCTTTAATCTTGATCCTTGCCGTAGTTAAAGCTTCTGGCGATTTTATACTTTCCTCATAATGGTCCACTCCTATTATTTCATCATAAATACACTGCTTCATCGTGCCATCTTTATCCCTGTAATGCATCGGCCCCCCCCTACAATATAACCACTCTTCGCAATTCTTACATTTACCTTTCTTCAGCCAATTTTTATTTCTAAATAATTTAAACCGGTTACTCCAGACATCGCTAAACCTTTCTTTCAAAGCATCTCCTTGAACGGTTAAATCACGAGGGATGTGAGGGCAAGCCGATATTTTGCCATCGTATAAAATACTTGCAACAGTGATACCCGTTGCACAGAAAAAAATGTGCTCAATCTTCTTGGTGAGTAATTCGTATTTTAGACCACACCAACCGTCATCTGACAATTCTATTTGCATGGGGAATTTGCCACAAATGTATTCCTCTCTTTTATTGGCAATCCATTGCAAATGGTTGTAAAGATCCTGTGGACCTAATTTATACAACCTTTCGTAAACAGATGCGGCCCGACCAATTTTGGATACGGGACTTACTCTGGCATATTTTAAACCGATATCTGCTAATCTTTCCATAAGCTCAGGTATTTCATTTTTATTGTAATTGTTAACAACGGTAAAGGTCGTAAGATAAAGTTGATCAGAATATTTAGAAATCGCATATTGAAGCACATCGATAGTCTTGTTGAAGTAATCCACACCTCGTGTCTTTTTGTAGCCCTCTCTTAAACCATCTACACCAATTGTGCCAACCGTCATTCCAGCCTCAACCAATTTATCGAGAAGGGACAAATCTTTTGCGTAATTGATCCCATTGGAATCAACACCGACGGTTCTAAAAGATAGGTCCGAGATAAATTTCACCATTTCAACTAAATCTTCTCTTAACGTGGGCTCCCCTCCAGTAATAGCAACATCGATTTCCTCCGGGTTAAGATCTTCAGCTATTTCTGCGAAAATTCTCTTTGATTGTTCTATTGTTAGCTCAAAATTGATGCACCAATCACCTTTTGGGATGCAACAGTGGCGACACGAGAGATTACAATTCCTCGTCGCTTCCCATACAAGCGTGCGCAATTTCGGATGGATAAGGATCTGTCCAATGTTATAAATGTGTTGTCTAAGTCTACGGAGTATCTCATTATAATACGGATTGCTGTTAATCATATCGCAACAAGAAATATAATCTATTATGCAAATAAATGCAGAGAGGTATCTTTTGAAAGCCGGACCGCCTTAATCATTTACCCCGTTAGAAATAATGCTTCGCTGGAATTTCTAACGGGGTTTACTATTGAGGGGGCTTGGATAGAATAAATACTGGACCACCAGAGCCAGGAGGCTTGGTTATAACCCCAATTGGGCCACCACCACCCGGGGGTAACGCTATAATACCTATAGGGCCCCCAGGGGGCCTACCGTATATAGTAAGAACCCCTCCCATAATCGTCTTCATCTCCTCTCTGGTGACTTTTAAATCCTTAGGCAAATCTTTAATTTTAATGCGTGCCATGGTATTAATCTCCTTTTTTGAGTTATTGATCAATATGAGAGGTCCAGTAACTCCTCTTTCCTCCCGCTTTGTATTTTCTCTAACTAACTGTTTAACCCGCTTGATCGCCTTGATTGCATCTTCCATTTTAAGATCTTTCTTACTCTTTTTTATAAAAATTTTGAAACGGTCTAAAATGTCTTTTGCAACTAAACCATCACAATTGGCGAGTATTCTTTCGTATGTTCTCTCTGGGAAGTAGATGGACGTGGCAGCCTGAAATAGGATATCATGACTCATGAGGTCGATTATTTTCAGGTCTAAAGCGATTTGAAGGCTATACCGGACATTGATTAGTGCCTCGGAGAGAGGCTCCATGGTGATCGGATCGAAGATCAGTGCTACCTCTTCATCAGAAACCAGCTTTCCGCTCTTGTAGGCTTGATAGATCTTGCCAACACCCTCCATGCCGTAAATATCCAATTCAGCCGCCCGAAGAGCTCCCATACTCGATGCCCCTATCACCCTTACACCTTGGTTCAGGGCGTAGAGAACCTCTTTATGAGCAATTGAGCACTCCTGGAAGAATACACCGTCTATGAGGCAGATTATCTCGGCACTATCTTCAACGGCTTTAAAGATATCCCCTCGTTTTGCGGGTGGCAGATATTCCGCATCCAGGATGTGTGCGGCTTGGTCTTTTGGAAGACTTGGCCCCAGAAAGATAACGATTTTTGGCATCTCTATACCGTTTGCCTAATCTCTCATGATCGACGGTCGATAACTCTAGCCCAGGGACGATCACCCTGACGACTGGGATTTCAATCTCCTCTCTGGTGAGATCTACAACGATGACACGTTTTATACTTGCTTCTTTAAGCCTGCTCAAAATATATTTTATGTCGTCCAAGAAATCATCTGTGTCATATGATTTCATCTTACCATAGTCTTTTGTCCGGGAGGTATCGAACCAGTTCTTATTATATTTCTTAATCTTCTCATACCCAGCCTGCTTATAAAATCTTGCATTTATGGTGTCTTCTCTTGCTCCGTGGATCTGGGTAAGTCTGCTCTGAGCAACTTCTGTGAGTGCACGCAATATGGCTACATTGGCATTTGTGTGGGCTCCTGCACCCGACATCAGCAGGGTAGGGTCTTTAAGCTTTATGTCATCTGAGGCTGCGGCGCAGGTGGGAATCCCAATATCGGTTGTAATATCCTTGAGATAAACAGCTACCATGGCTTTAGAAAACTTGTTGAGAAGTTCTCCGATGAGTCCATCCCCAATATTTTGAATATTGGGAGGGGGAATGTGAGACGCTTCGACCAGTGACCAGGCATCTCTCTCGATAACCTCTGTTAATCCATGGAAAATGGCCTCTTCAATCTTATTGCCTGAGGCAAGGCCATTCGTATTGGGTCTGAAAAACCACTTGTATTTGGGGGATATGGGAAAGAATACAGCATTTGCAGGAACCAATATCTCCTCATTGTTCATGATATCGTACCCCATCACCCAGGAGCTCTCGCTTTCTGGATCCGATCGTGGGGGCAATATCAACTCTTTAGGATTTAAGGCTTTCTTTTTCAGATCTGAAAATCGGGAGATGATGAGCTTCCTGTCTTTAACCTCTGCAGAGAAACGTTCGATGCCCTCCATCATGGCCGAGACCTTTGCCTCTACAGGTGTTGCACCTTTTCCATTGTATACCGTAATAGCGCCAAACTCAGAAGTCGGCCTAATAGATGTGAAGACAGGAATTCCAATTCTATCAAGATTGGTTATATCAGCCACTCGTGTAATACCTGTAAGTGGCAGCTTAGATTCAATCCTGAATAGAGTCTCTTCGGGATGGAGGGCCCGATGGGTATCATTCTTATATCTTTTAATGCATGATTCAAGCTCCACCATCTTGCCTCATCTTTACTATTCTTTATAAAAACTCTGTAGCTCTTTATAAAAACTTTGTACCTCTTTGGGAAAAGTCTGTAATCCAAACCCACTTTGAAGGAAGACCCCTCCCACGATCCTTTTAATCTCTTCCTTGCTAATTTTTTGAGCCTTCGGTAAATCTTTAATCTTGATTCTTGTCCTTTTCTTTTCCATTGTGATACTCTCCTTTTCACTAATTTTTTGGATCAAACATAATAATAAAGTTTTTACTTCCATTTACCACTAAAAAATTCTTTCTTCCTTTCTTCTCACCTCCTCCCTTCAAGTTTCAACTTTCTGCTATCATCTTCGTTACGCACGAGCACCCGAAATTGATAGAGGGAAATTAACAAATCCTGGTCAGGCATTGCTCCAATATGCTTTCGGATAAGTCGGCAAGTTTCTTCAGTGGTTCTTTTGCCATCAAAGAAATCAAGTAGATCGTAAATTCTCTTGGAGACTTCTAATGGGTCCAAAGGTGAATAGCCAATCAGGTAATAGGAATCGTCTCCCTTCTTCTCCACTCGAAGGCTCGGATTTCGTTTAAGTATTTTTGGCAATTTGGGCTTTAAGAGATTCTTCTGTTTCACCTTGAGCTCTTCCAAGAGGATCTTTTGAGAAATGCCCGCAAGCTTTTCAAAGGCTCTTGGAGTAAGGGCAGAGACCATACGAAAGGTCTTTTTATAAAATTCTTCTTCACGATCGACCCAATCTCTCCACAAATCTCGATAGGTTTTTTGATCAGGCGGCTGATCATCCACCTCCTGTATGGTTAGGGTAGTATTGGATGTTTCTGGCAAAATGATTTTCTGAGGATCCCAGCCTATTTCGTAGAGAGTATATTGGACCAGAATCTTTTCCACATTATTTAAATACTTCCTTAATGTCGTCCAGAACAACCAGGCATCCGCCCCTGCGACATATTTGCAGAACCAGGTATTACAGGTAGCATCCCAAAAAGGACGGATCGTGCATTTCCCTTTTTGTCTCTCATAAAAAGGGCAGATAAGCGATTTACTTCTGCCAAAAAACTCTTTTTCACTATTTTTGAGCAGAAGGGAAAACTTCTTCGGACGAAGGATTCCATGGGGTGTTACGCCGATGCGACCTTTAATTGTTTTGCGGATGCAATAACGTCCTACCTCCAATTCTGGGGTAGTAGTGGTTAGGATGCCCCCAACTAAATAATTGGGCAGATTGGGATAGTGGGTACAGCATTTAGAATCTCTTGAGAAATGGATTCCGCCAGGCAAACCTGGCTCTGGACCTCCCCACATGGCGCAATCGGCACAGGTGGCAGCCGTTTCTTCAGGAATATTATTCTGAAAAAATTTGGGAAGCAAATTCCGATAAACCTCAGGAAGTTTATCAAGAATTCTTTGGACTGTCATCTCGTTATATAAGATTCCTCCCTTCCTCCCCCATTCATGGAGGATAACTAAACGAAATCTTGAGAGTCGGTTCTATTATAATCCCGATCCTTTGCTTCGCCCCTCTCACCCATTTTCTTCCTCACATTCCCGAAGTCAATCAACCGACGACTCCCCTTACATAACCCCAAAGTTGTTCTTCACAGAGACTTTGAAGACCTCTTTTAACCTGGTCGAAATCTCCTCTCCGTCAATGAATACAGTGAGTCCATTGAATCGTTCAAGCTTATCTCGACTGACTGCGGCACAGATCGAAGATATCCTTTTCTCGGTGTCCGCCATCCTTGACGCAATGAACCCTTTCCCATCCTCCTGGCTGTCAGCATTTTCAACAAAGTCCTTGAAATCGCGGAAGAGCTTCCTTTCGAGCGCCGGTCTGACATCATTGAAGAAGACATACCATGCCTCAGGTAGCTTCTTCTTCCTCCCCGTGGTTTCGAATCTGTTCATGATCTGATCGAAGATTCTATAGATTTCCTTAGAAGCCTGTATGATCTCTTTTGTGTCTTGGTTTTTTTGACGGTAAGGGATGACATCGGATAGGCGGTTATAGTTCATGATCAATCCGTCTTGCTTGCACTGTTCGACCATTTGGCAGTATCCGTGGAGCACCAACCTGCTGCAGAAACCCAAGTCTCTGAAGGTGGAATCCAGCCCGATCCTTTCTGTCTCTCGCAGGGTGGCTTTGAGTTCCCCTCTGGTGACGTATGGATCGAGGGGTATCAAGTAAAGCCGAAACGGAATGTCGAGCTTAGTGAGCATCTCAATGGCTCGCAGGTTATCCCTTCTTGTTGCCAATTTTCCATATCTTTTCAATTGAGAGTCTGCCCATGACTCGACTCCGAGGCCGACAGCCCTGAGGCCAGCATCTTTCAATATGTGGAGCATGTCATAGTGAGCCCCTTTCGCCTGCGCTGTAATTGTGAAACCAATGTCAAGTCGCCGTTTGATCACTTCCTTGGCAAAGGTTGTACACTTTTCTCGGTCTTTTGCCGTAACCCCCAGGAAGTCATCATCAACGAAATCGAAGTATTTGACCTTCGTTTGCTTTGAAACGGATATGATTTCTTCGACAACAGAGACTGGGTCGCGGCTGCGCCGCCCGATGTCTCCACATAGTGTTCTATATTTTACAAGGCCGCAAAAGGTGCACCGGCCGGAGCAACCCCTGCTGAAAATGATACTACTACTTCCATTCGTCTTGATCATGTCCAGATAGTATTTTCGATCGGGTACTGGCAGCGAATCGAGATCGTCGATCAGTCTCGGCCGAACCAAAGAGAAGCTCCCAGTGCCGTTCCTGCTGGCAACACCTGGAATCGAGGTCCAGTCCGCTTTATCTCGAATGGCACACGCCAGATCCACCGCCGTCTGTTCACCTTCGCCAACGACGATCGAGTCCAATTCAGGAATCTCCGAGAGTATCGTCTGGCTCTTTAAGCTCGGCCAAACCCCGCCCATGGTGATATGGGTATTAATTCCTTCCTGTCTGAGCATCCGGATCGATTTAAGGGTATTCTTGAATTGCCAAGGACCAACGGATAAGCCAAGGTAAAGGGATGGATGAGAGGCGACAATTTTCTTGTTAAACTCCTGCACAGTGCCGCCTATTACGACGCAATCAATAAGTTCGCAGGTAAACCCAGCCAGCTTGAGTGCAGTCGAGATGTACAGGAGTCCGAGATGCTCAGCAGGTTTTAAAAGCCTCCATCCCCAGATTGGCCTATCATCGTCAATAGGGGGCTGTGCTAAAACGACATCCGGCATAACTTCACTCCCTTCAAAGCAATCTGCATCACCCCTATGAATCTGTTGCTCCTGCGTACTATCGGAATGTCATTGTGCGGATGTCCGCACCACAAGAATTTCCTTTCGGACCTTGCAACCCAAGGTGACCCATGTTACCCCAAGAAAGCAAGTCAACCTGCGCATCTACCCCTGAATGCTCTTACCAGAATTTCATATAAAGCGGTTCGCTGCTGATTTGCTGCTGGAAATAAATCGGTCCGCTAATGATTCCCGGCTTGCCATAGACCGGTTCGCTGCTGATCCCTCCTTGAATTCTCTTCATCTCTTCTTTGGTAATCTTCCTATCCTTTGGTAAATCCTTAATTTTGATCCGTGCCATAGTAAGCCTCCTTTTGGTTTAATAGTTGAGTTTGAAGTCAGAAGATTGGAACCATCATTGCTGACCGACAGTGTACCTCGTGAGTGACTTTGACTGATATAGAGCATTTCATACCATCTGGCAAATCTGCTCCAAGCGGAGATAAGCTATTTTTGCCAGGTATTCTCCAAGAACCCCATCAGCTCAAATACCAAAAACCGTTAGAATTTAAAAATTGGTTATTTTAACACCGCATCTGAAAACCCCGTCCTGTGGACGGGGATGAAAGGTGCGTCTGCTGAAAGCAGAGAAATAACTCAGATGCTGAAACAAGTTCAGCATGACATAACGGTTCGCTTCCGGCCTTTTTGTCATCGCGAACCAGATCCTGAACCTTGCTCTGAAACAAGTAAGGTCATCCTGAACTTGGTTCAGGATCAGGGTCTAACGATTTCAGGATCTACGATTTCGGGATCTCGGTTTTGGGTTTTAAAATTTAGATTTTAAAGCCCCGCCCTGTGGGCGGGGCTCTTTACTTCCACATCCTTCGGCAGATTCTTGGTCTTAATCCATGTCATCCAAAACACTCTTGTTGGAAACCTGGCCCAATCACCACTGTTCACCTAACCATATATAGTGAAATTAATATCTGACACCAAGAAAAAGCGAACCTTGGTTGAGTTTCCATAGGTTTATTGTAGGGTCTCCTCCCGGTCCTAAAAAGATTCCTGGTGGCTCTGGCTGGGGATTGAAACCTCCCATCACTTTCTTCATCTCCTCTTTGGTAATCTTTTTATCCCTTGGTAAATCCTTAATTTTGATCCGTGCCATGGTAATACCTCCTTTTCTGGTTTCACAATTAAGGTTGAATGTTGTATCCCTAACCCTAACAGCTTTTTAACTAAACCGCTCTTTCCCCTTCACCTCCTTTCAATCATTTTAATCAATTTAACTATTTTAAATCATATTATATTAAATTTGTCAAGTACTTTTTTTAATTATTTAGAAACAAATAAGAATTTGGGAAATCAGGCGATTACATATCCCTTTGGGCAAAATAATCACTGGCTCCCGTATTCCTTGAACAGATCTATGGTAGATTTCGTGCTATTTTGTGCTTTTATATCGAAAGTCTATGTATCCAAATTCCATTTTATTCGTTTGCATCTAACATCGCAATCTTCCCTATATTTGACCTCAAGAAGCCTTTCTGCACATTTATCTAAATAATCTGGTAGGTCTTCTGGGATACACCCAAACCTATCAATATTCTTGATGACTGGATATGCGTGCCGCTGAGCAGTTGATGTGCATGGGAAGACCTTTCCATCCTCAGCAATTGCGATGGCTTTGTTTTCTCTAAATAAATGGCAAGGGAAGCTTCGCCTCCGGGGATAGAGAGGGGGCTCAAAGATTTTGGGTGTATTCCTCATAAATCGTTCGTCAATCATCGAGTAGCGGACTATCATGGGAGCATTCCTACCATTTTCATAACAAAATGGGTCAAATGATGCATTATAATAGCTATCTGGATGCCATGATTTCACATACCTTATGAATTCAGCCTTCCACTCGGCGCTAATTTTTAATAGACGAGGGAGTATATACTCTATGAAATGCATGTTCACGTAACTGAAGGATTTAAAGTCATGAAAGTGCATTGACGTCTCTACCTCTTGGTTTGCTTCAAACAGTTTGTTAATCAGTTTAAGGTATCTATGAGCTAAATGAGGATTGTATGTTACCCCCCATAGTTTTATACGATCGATTAGGTGCTCAACTTCTACTGAATCATCTGGCTCTCCTGCTGATACGAGAGCAAAAGGGAGATGCTTACCGTACGTTTTAGCCAATTCGGGAAGTTCTGGATGCAAAAGGGGCTCCCCACCAAGCAGAGGGATACTATAGAAGGGATGCTTCCTGTGGAATGCAAGGAGGATATCTGATCTGTGTATAAGGAGTTCTATAGGAACGTGGCGTCCGCGGACTCCAAAATCCCCCTGACCGAAACAAAAAGGACATCCGCCCTTGCATTTTGTTGTGACATATAGCTCCGCCTTCATGATCCAGTTTTGTATTTTATCCGCATGTCTACTAATATCGGTTTCCTTATTTTCTATAATTCTTTTCCTATCTTTTCCAATAATCTTTAATTTAGCACATGCAGGTAAATCCCGAATTTCTATCTTTGTCATATTTGGAAGCACAGCAAGTTGGGATTTCATCATACTGTTGTCCTGATTAACTTTTCGAGAGTTCAATATTTAGCCAATCCAGGTCACAAAACTTCACCTGTCTAATCTCTTCTTTAGTGATCTTGGAATCTCTTGATACCTCTTTGATCTTTATCTTTTTCATTAAAGCTTTATTCTGATTCTTGACTTCCATTTCATGAAAATATCTCTGGAAACGCTCAAATTCTTCTTTCTTGGGTATATAGTCCCCCACTGGTATTGCTAAGCTAAGGTAATGCTCTCCATCTTTTATCATCAGGTGGTTATCCATCATGGGCTGAAGTAGTTGCTCTATTTCCTCCTGAGAATATTCTTTACCAGTCTGGGTCTCAGCGGTCTTCTTTAATTGACATAAGCTTCGTATTCTGTCAGTGGAAATATAAAGAACTCTTTGGAGGCCTGAAAGGATCGTGAGAGGCTGGGTGGCAATAGGGCGCTGATCCCAGATGAAGAGTTTCTTTCCTTCATCAACTAAAAACAGATCACTTGAATCATAAAGTTTTTTCCATGCCATGCACTCCTTTACAACAGGCCTTATATATTCTTCTACATCCTGCCCTGAGCGATATCTATAAGTGAAAAAATAGGCTAAGTTAAACAAAGTTTCAGGTTTAAATGGGTAAATATAATGATATCCAGGGGCAGGATTGACATCCGTTAGCCCGAACTGGTCAGCATTTTCAAAATTTGGACTAAAGCGATCAAGGCGGAAGACCCCAACTTTTCCAGGGGGCGGTAGATGTGCCAATAAGGGAATAAGCTTTGCCATCCGTTCATACTCCTCTGGAGGTTCATTCGGAAAACCACACAACAAATTCCAAATAGGTATAATACAAAACTCCTTGCACAATTTGAGAAGTTGAACATTCTGCAGTTGAGTAACTCCTTTTCGCATGAGCTTGAGAACATGGCTGCTGAGGCTTTCTATGCCAGGCTGGATTACCTTAAAATTAGCATTGTGTAGCATCCGAACCTCTTCTTTATTGAGATTCGGCCGAACATCACAAAAGAATTCAACATCCGGGCACCGAGCGGAAAGTTCTGGTAAAAGATCCTTAAAATACCTCAGGTTCAAGATATTATCGACTATCTGAATTTTGCCTACAGGGTATTTTTGTAAGAGGTGAATAAGCTCATTGAGTACACGTCGGCTGGATTTGTTGCGATACTTCTTATTCATCGAATTTAGGCCACAAAAAGTGCAACCCATCTTTTCACCCCACCAACAACCCCGGGAAGTTTCAATCGGCAATGACTGAAGAGGAGATAAGTGGTTGCGATTTTTCTCGAATTGTTCAAAAAAGTCATCATAATCTGGGTACGGAAGCGCATCCATATCCTGTTGGATGGGGGCATTTGGGTAATGGCCATTATTGGGAATAGGGGGAGGTCCAGTTTGAGTATAAACACCTGGGAGGTCGGATAGTGATTTACCTTCAAGAGCCCTTTGAACAAGCTCGGGAAACACGATGTCTCCCTCCCCTGAAACAACCGCATCTATAAATGGAAATTGGCGGATCATCTCCACACCCATGATGCCTTCGCAATTAGGTCCTCCAAAAACGATAAAGGTATCTGGTGAATTTCTTTTGACGCGTTTGGCGAGAGCCAATGAGGCCAGCTGCTGCTGGTATGTACTGGAAAACCCTACTATTCTTGGATGGTAACTTAATACCTCATGTTGACATTCATTCAAAAAGCAGTCTACCTTGGCTCGAGCTTTGAGAATGCGCTGGATGAATTTCTTTGAAACTGGATTTAGAAAGCCTTTGTGATAACTATAAGGCCTGTGGAGTATTTCTTCAACATAACTTTCTATAGCATTATTGGACTGTTTAAAGAGTGCACCGGAGAAAATCCACTCCCCGATTTGGTTATAATGAGTAGATTGTAGAGTTTTTAGATAGGGACCCGCGCCAATAAACTTAGCAAATCGAAGATTAAAGTATAATATCTTTGTAGATATGTTGAGTAGTGAGAGAGATGATTTTAAAAGACTAAGACCTATAGATGGCCATAACAGTTCACCAATTGGCATATAAACCAGTAAAACCTTTGTCCCCTTTTTCTGGAGTAGTTTCTGCACTATTTTCCCTTTTAATAGAAGCATTTTACTGGTAATGCATGTAGGTTCATTACCCACAAATGAAGAAATGCAAGAATACCCCTTGGATCCCTACATGTTTCTCAGACCTTAAAAATCTGCTTAATTTAAATCTGGAAACCAACTGAAAGGGTTATAAGATTTCTATCCCATCTTCAGGTTACTAATTGCTGGTTTATTTATGGAGCTTATCCAGAGATCCACCCAGCTGCTGAAATGGAAAGGTATAAAAATTGCTTCCTATCATGTAAAGTCCGCTGGGAGAGGGAGGTTCAGGTTGAGGGTTTAAACCTCCCATCACTTTCCTCAACTCTACCTTACTGATTTTTTTGTCCTTTGGTAAATCCTTAATTTTGATCCGTGCCATGGCAGTGTCCTCCTTTTCTGCTTTGGTTTAAAATTAACCATTCAATATCGATTCACATCCAACTTTATACCTAAACACCTCTTTCCCCTTCACCTCCCTTCAATCATATTAATCAATTTAAGATTAACATTTCTCAGTCAACCCACATTGACACGCCCCCCTCACCTTCAATACGGCATGTCAACCTACAATCACTCAAGAGCACCACAAACCAGATCCTTGAATCATCTTCTGGCCGAAATACCCGAACACCCAGGGAATCGTTTCTGTAATCAAAAGTCCCTTCTGGAGCAACAAAGGCTGCTGCATCGGCCAGACAGCGAGCAAGCACTTCTAACTTAGTCTGGCGTTCCACAATCGAGCAAAATGGTTTTTGCCCCAAATAAGTGTTTTCAATATTTCCGACCCTTCCGTCTCCTTCTGCACAATTGTCAAACCAGCGAACCCCTGAAAGTGGTCCTTCCGTCTGGCCCAGATATTGAAAAAAGTAGGGAATATCGCATGACTGAAGCTGACGAAGCTCCTCTTCAGTTAAGTACATTGCTTCTGAATATAAAAAATTCCAGGATCCGCTAGCTAAGGGATAGGCACCAGCCCTGTATCTTCTCATACAGGGGAAGTATTGTTGTGTTGCCTTAACAATTACCCTGGCTGGAGCTCCCCAAAGATGTTCCTTTAAATAAAGGGTCACCTCCTCAGCATGCTCACGCAAGGTCTCCCAGAGATCGATTAGACCTCTTAATAACCAGCAGAGATTATTTCTGTAGCCTAAAGAACCATCATGGTTTTGAACAAGGTGGCAAAAATCTAAGTCTCCGATGGCATGCCAGCCAGGAATAAGTTTCAGTCCATTCGACGTAGGATCAAAGAGCCAGGCCTCTCTTGAGGAACCACAGAGCCTCTTCTCTTGATCGAACCCTACATGTTTGTGCACACCTTTGGCATAAAGGTCAGGTTGTTCAATATGGGTCAGGTCTACGAGAATTGTATCCCTGAGACAATCGATTTCATGAAAGGCCAGTTCGAGATCCACTGAATGGAAGGCCAATTCTTTGGATGAAGCAGACTTTCCGCAAACGAGATTTTCACTATGCAAATCACATAGTCCAAGTCCTACAGCATATCCAGCCAAGAGGCCGGCTGAGTACCAAAAACGATTCTCCTCAGATTCTTCCAGTTTAATCGCACGAATGGGAATAGGAGGTACTCCGTGCCTATGGCGTTCGATCTTCTCTACCGTTATATAGTCTATTGGTTCAAGCCTTGTCTTAATTCTTTCTGCGTATCCGTAGTGACTGCCTCCTTGAATGATCCGGTGGGTGGGTAAACCAGCGCCAGGAATGGCCGGATTGAGCCAACCGTTCACCAACTCTGCAAGCGAAGGGGGTTCTCCTGGATGGCTTGCTCCGATAAGGTACCTTTCTATAGCATTGCTACGGCTTTTGTAGATCAATTCCTTTCCGTCTTCGAAACTTAAGGCGATCACCCTTTGGCCATTTCGATGGGGGTCGCTATTAAGTATCTCTATCTTTCTTAAACGTCCATCCACCTCGGAAGAAAGCAAACCGTGCACATCGGTTGAAAGCCGTGAGAATAAAAGTTCAAGCATCGAAGTATATTGGTTTGTTAATTTATTTATGACCCATGAAATGTCTCCACCATTATTTGAATTCTGAAGACAAATGCCTGAAATCTCCCGCAGTAAGTGTCCATGGAAGGTAGGATTGAGAACTCCGGGTGGGAGAATTTCCTTATATCGATTTTCGAGCTTCGTAGAGGTATTTTTCACCTTTTCATATGCTTCAAAAAACCTCTGGCTGGCAGGATGCTCAGTAAAGTCTTTGAAGAATTGGGCATCCAACCCCTTATCAGAAGGATCAAGAAAAACCCAGAGATCTTTATCCGGAAGTTTGGTAGTGAGGCGTGGCAACAGTTCCCGTGCATCGTTTTCCCCTAAAAGATTCGATTTCTTAATCGCCTCGTTTTTTACAGATTTTTCAGGCTTAAATTTGAAAAGAACGACTTCCTCAGATTTATCAGGAATTGAAAAGTTAAGCGGTTCCCTAAATGGAAGGAAGATTGGCAGGTTTGGTTTACCTGCGAGTCGGAGAAGCACACGAATAATCCCTGCAGTACCAGTAGCAAGGCTTGTTCCTGGAGTCCCTAAATCTGAGGCATTTTCACCCTGTTTAATTTTATGAAGGAAATTGGGCATCATGTCGGCAGCAATACGGCCCCATTCTTCACCTGCACCATTTGCTTCAAGGTCGAGAAAGAACTCAATGATACCTGCCAGTCCATGGCAGTGATAAGGCGCTTCATTAATCTGATGATTAAGAAGATATAAGGTCGTTCTCCCGGCATCTACAGCTATTCTTAGAGCTTTTGTATCCCCTGTCTTTCGGTAAAGGGCCAAGTAAGTCTGGCCGATGCCGGTAGAACCGTGGCACCAGTGATACCTCAGTTTTGGATCCATCACACTTACAGGCCAGTTAATTCCCTCTCCAAAACTGAGCATCTTCTTATCAAGCCATTTCAATCCCCCTTGAAAGAGATGCGTTGGTAAGTCATCTTGCGTTATATGGGCCATCTCAATGAGAAACAGGCATATTCCTGCTACCCCATGAGAGAGACCTGTGTAGGGGATATAACGCTCATTGTCTTTTCCCCAACCCGGTACCAAAGGAGCCCAGAAAAGTGCATCCCTATCTTTTTCTGCTGTCTCTTTGAGGTAATAGACTGCACGTTGTGCAGCGCTCAAGTATCGCTCTTCTTGAGTAGCATAATAGAAAGAAAGGAAGAATATGCCCGTTCCAGTGGCACCTGAAATCAGGTCGGTTCCATAAAATGGTGTTTCGGTAAGCTGATCGGCGAGTCGGTAGGCCTCCTTCAGAGCGATTGGATCTTGCAAGACCTGTGCTGTATAGAGTTGGAAGAGCGCAACACCTGAGTGACCTGCATACAATCCAGAATGAAGGTGAGGTTTGTTTGGCGTGCTTTCAATCAAGTCATAGCTGGTCTTCTGAATTAGGGAGGAATAAGCTTCATCCCCGGTGGCCCTGAAGAGGTCGAGTAAGGCAATCCCAACTCCAGAAGCCCCTTGATAGAGTTGAAATCCGTACTCCTTTTCGCCTTGCTCAGATATTTCAGGAAAACGGAACCCAAGAGTTGTCTGTGTTACTTGGTTTATAAGATGTTTCCCACCCTGAATTGCGAGCGAGAAGGCATCGTTACAATCGGACATGGCGAGCTAAGCCCCTTTTATCACACAGGCTTTCTACAATTATCATCGGAAACCAGGAAAAGCCAACCTTGTCAGAAGAATGAGAACCCTCAATTTGAATTGCAGGGATACATAAATAGGCTAAGGGTGGTACATTCCTATCCCTCCAGGGCCACACAGAGCCCCCGTCGTACATAATCCATAACTTCCTCCTGGGAGTCCTCCCCCTCCACCAACACAGGCTTGTGCAGTCGCCATCCAAAATCCCCCCCCGCGAATCTTCTTCAATATTTGAGGATCTTTCTTTTTTAGTTCCTCCAGACTAACATTTAAATCCTTGATCTTGATCCGTGCCATAGCGTTGTTCTCCTTTAAGTTATTTTAATCAAATTAATTACTTTAAACCATATTATATTAAATTTGTCAAGTATTATTTTTTGTTCTAAAAACAAACTCGAATGACACGAATGGGATCGAATAAAGCGAATAGAAATTAAAAGGGGACAATCCCTGATAGGGTGAGGGACTGTCCCCTTTTTTGTGTGGTATGTCGGCCAACGAAGAGCTTTGATCGGATGAAATGTTTATTTATTTGTATCAATTTAGCCTTTTGAAAAGAGTTTCTTTTTTCATCTCGATAGACGGGGTTTTCTAACCCCGTCTTGGCGGGACAAGGATGTCCCGCCTATCGGATCCGGGGCTAATTTAGGGTTTTTCAAAGAACTAAAGTGTTACATTTATTTCATTGCTTGAGCCAGCCAGTCCTGATAAATCATCTCCTTCACCGATTCCTTTATCCCCGGTGAGGCTAAATATTTCCCTTTGGCAGTCTTCTTTTCCAGTGCATCCTTAAATTTGTTAATTAATAGGTTTGTCTCGAGGAACTCTTCAAAAGCCTCGAGAGAAACACCATTCGATTTAAGCCAGCGGTCTGTATCACTGGCTTTGTTCAAGCCATTCGCAACACGGAATGTATCGGCTGCTTTTTGAAGTTCTCCATTTGAAACCCTTATCCTTGCCTTTTTTGCAGCTTCTGCAGTAATCTTTCTTTGAACCACTTCACGGAGTGCTGGAGAGAACTGCCCTGTCATTCGTAAATAATCAACCACCTCTGCCACTGCGATCTCGATTTCGTTCAATTTTGCCATAACAAACCCTCCTTTCTAAATTTTTAATCTATCACAGGTTAATCTTCATTCCATCCCTTAAGAACTGGGACACCCACTCGTCAAAAATCCTTTCCTTGATTGCCTCTTTGACATCGTCATTTAACTCGGCCTTCATCACCTCCTCAACGAGAATCAATTGATATAATTTTTCCCGTTCAAATGGACCCAGCAAATCACCTGCCTTTGCATTAAACACTTTTGCTGCCACCTCAGGGGATAGCATCCTACGGGAGACCCCCCCAATATAACCGCCATAATTTCGGGTGGTTTCGTCGATAGAATGTTTTCTTGCCAGTTTATGAAAATCCTCATCCTCTTCAGTAACCTGAATCATGATTTCATTTGCCAGGGTCTCCTCTTTAACGATGATGATGGAAATTCTGGCAAGATCGAATTCAGATCGATTGTTGATAAAATACTCTTCTATCCTCTGTTCGGTCGGCAGGCTTTCTTTCAGGGCCATCGTTAAGACAGAGGCTTCACAGAAGGCTTCAAAATCTTCTTCGGTCAGACCATTGCACTTTAAGAAGTTGAGCATTTCATCACTCGTAAAAAGACCACGAATTGTCCGGTATTGATCGGCAAACTCCTGCAACTGTTCATCAGAAACCATTAACCCTAATTCTTTAGCCTTTTTCACCACCTCCTTATTCTTGATCATTTCAAAATAAATGTTGTTAGACTGACCGGTTAAGGCGAGAAATTTTATCACCTCTTCGGGGCTAATATTGCTTTGTGAATAGGTAACCTTCAAATCCCCACCTCCCTTCAAGGTTATTTAATCCCTCAATTTTCTAAACAGCATCGAAAAGATACTTTTTTTCTCTGTGACCAGTTCGGCTGTGGCTGTCATACCAGCCTTGATAGGGTATTTTTTCGCTTTGATTTCAAAATACGTCTGGTCGAGCGATCCCTGGATATGATAGATAAAGCCCTGTGTCTTATCTTCCACCGCAGACGGAGAAATCATCAGTACCTTTCCATTCAACGTCCCGTAATCTGTATAGGGGAATGCATCAAACTTGTATTTAATCTCCGTGTCCGGTTGGATAAAACCGATGTCTTTATTGGCAACTGTGATATCCATATAAAACGGACTATCTGCGGGGAGGATGGTACAGAGCAGATCGGATGCCCTGACGAATTCACCCGTGTTTCTAAAATAGAGCTCTGATACGGCACCTGTCTTTTCGGCTTGTATCAAATTCCCTTTTTCTTTTTCGTTTCCTCTGCGCAGAGAGGGACCATTCTTGATCGACAGCATCTTCTCGCTCATCTCCATCTCACTCTGCATGGACCTGAGCGTTGTTGCCTTCTCTAATTCTAAATTTTTTATCTCTTTTTCAAAAATCTTCTTTTTATTGATATAGTTCGATTTCGCTTCCTCTATTTCTTCCTCAATAATTCTGTTTTCTTTCGCAGTGATATTTTTTTGCGAAAAAAGTTTCTCTATTTCTGTACGAGCTCGTTCCAGTCGGCCCCTTAAATTGTTATAATATGCAATTGAAATAAGATGCTTTTCATACAACATTTTTGCATCCTCAAACTCTTTAGACAGAGCATTTTCTTCTTTTTGCCAGTAAGCAAAGTCCGATTCATTCGAACGGAGGGATAAATGATTCTGGTCAAGTCTTAATTTCTTTACATTTAAGATCTTTCCGAGTTCATTCTCAAGTTGGCTTAACTCATCGCGGATTGAAGATATTTTTGTGTCATAGTACTCTTTTTTAAGAGGAATGGAGCCACTCAATTCATCAACTTTTGTCCTGTGGGTAAGGGCTTCCTTTGAACGGATCAGGAAAAGCGGAGCGTCCTTTTCAACCACCTGGCCCTCTGAAATAAATATTTTTTCAATATAGCCATCTCTGTCGGAAAGTATCTTGATCTTATGTGAGGTGGGCTGGACAATGGACCTCGACTCGACGACAATATCAATTTTACTGACCAGTATATATACCAGGGTTACCAGTAGGATCAGAGTGACAAGATAGAGCAGCCCCCTTGAGAATAGACTCGGCATCCTCTGGAGATGCTCTGTGACGAGAAAATTCTCTGAAGGCGATTCTACGGGAGACACCTGAAAGGTCTCAGAGGGTTTAGTTTCTTTATCTTCTATCTTTTTATCTCCCATGAAATCCCTGTCATTATAGACCCAGTTGTTGGTGATTCAAATAGTGATATAGCCCGTTCTTCCCCATCAATTCTTCATGTCTTCCCTGTTCGACGATTTCACCATTGTCAATGACGATGATATGATCCGCATTTCTCACCGTGCTCAATCGGTGTGCGATAATAATCGCGGTCTTATCCTTTAGAATGGTGCTGAGGTTCTTCTGGATGGCCTGTTCAGACTCTGTATCCAGAGAACTTGTCGCTTCATCGAATATGATGATCTTTGGCTTGGAATATAACACACGGGCAATGGCGATCCTCTGTTTCTGGCCGCCTGAGAGCTGAAGCCCACTTTCACCGACCCTTGTCTCATAACCCAAAACAAGATTTGAAATGAAATCATGAGCATTGGCCAATTTTGCCGCCTCGATCACCTTCCCCATGGTCTCTTCAGGGTCACTCAGAGATATATTCTCCCGTAGTGTCCCGTTAAAAATGAAACTCTCCTGCAGCACAAACCCTACCAGTCTGCGCAGGTGTGAGAGGTTCATATTTTTTATATCAACGCCATCGATCATAATTTTGCCTTCTGTCACATCATAGAAGCGCGCCACCAACTTGACCAGGGTCGTCTTACCCGATCCGCTCCGTCCAACAATCGCAACGGTCTGACCGGGATTTATTTTGAAGTTGATATGAGACAGGATATATGGGTCATCTTCACCTCCGTACCTGAAGAAGACGTTATCGAAGGCGATCCCACCTTTTGGCTCCTGAAGGACCAAACCCGTTGCTTCATCCGTTGATTCAGGGAATTCGGGTTTGGCCGTAAAGATATCGTTGAGCCTGTTCACAGAGACAAGGGTCTGCTGGATGTCATCCCAGGCGGTGATGATACGGTTGATGGGCGTGATCACACTCCCTATGAGAGCCATAAAGGCCATCAATTCGCCAACGCTCAGGACACCACTCATAACTTTATTTGCACCATACCAAAGGAGGAGCGTAGAACTCAGGGTCCCGACGAAATCTCCTATGGAATGGAAATACATCCCGGTATTATATAATTTAAAATCGATATTCAGGGTCTTGATAAACTTATCCTCCCATTTCCAGCGGGTGGGATACTCCATATTCATTGCCTTGATGGTATCGATCGCATTGATGGATTCGATCAGGTGCGATTCGGATTCGGCACGTGCTGCAAAAGAATCGATATTCAATTTCTTCAGGATAGGGGTAAAGAACAAGGTCATGATGATAAAGAGCGGGATGAACAGAAGCGTGAGAATGGTCATCTGGATATTGTAATAAAACATGAGTGACAGGTAGACGACGATCATGATGACATCGAGCACGATGGTCAGGGCGGTATTGGTCAAAAAATTCCGTATCTTCATATTCTCGCCAAACCGGGTAATAAAATCACCGACCTTGCGTACCTTGAAATAGCCCAGTGGGAGGGCGAGCATATGCTTATAAAAAAAGACGAGCATTCTTAGATCGATCTTCATACTGGTGTGGATGATCAAATACTGACGGAGGATCACCGTCAGGATACGGAAGACCAGGACGATCAGCATCCCGATGAGCATGATATTCAGCATCGAGACATTACGATGCATCAGAACCTTATCGACGATATTCTGAGTAAAAATAGGGGAGGCAAGGCCAAAGATATTCAAGAGAAGTGAAGCCATGAAGATTTCAAATAGTATTAATTTATAGGGCAGAATAAATTTTATGAAATTTTTAAATGACGATCGGTCTTCTTCTTTTCTTTCAAATTCTGGCGTGGGTTCGAGGATAAGAGTGATCCCATTCCAATTTCTTGTAAAATAATCCCTGTCGTATTTACGCAGGCCAATGGCCGGATCGGAGACCCATACATTCTTTTCATTGATTCGATAAACAGCAATATAATGATACCCCTGCCAGTGGACGATGCAGGGGAGATGGGCCGACATCAGGGTATCATAATCAAATTTCATCCCGCGGGTCGAAAAACCCAATTGTTCGGCTGCCGAGGCGAGATTGGCCAGAGAGGAACCGCTGAGGTCCACATGTGCCAGTTCACGGAGCCTGCTCGAAGAGAAATTCTTTCCATAAAATTTTGCGATCATCATGAGGCAGGTTGTTCCACAGGTCATCTGGTCATACTGCATGATAAAGGGGAAGGTGATATGTTGATAATAATAAGAAGATAATCCTTTGAAATACCTTTTTTTCTCCTCGGTGGGCTTGACTTCTTCTTTCGAAACCTCTTTTTGGACCTTGATCTCTTTTAAAGCAGCCAGTTCCTGTTTAATGATTTCTTTGTAAGGGATCGGAGGTTTTTCGGTCAGGTAAGATTCGATCCTGTCCTGGATCACCTTTTTCAATTTTTGAGACTTAACGACCAATTCGTTGAAGGCCTCTCGGGTTAGGGAGAAGAGATGGCAATCGGTCAAACAGATCACATCGGCATAACGCCTGGTCTCTTCGATCAGGGCCTTCTCACCAAAAAAATCACCCTCCCGTAGGAAGTTGATGACTTCCTGTTTTTTGTCCTCCCATCGGACAACCTTCAGCTTGCCGCTTTCGATGAGATAAAATTTATCTGGCTCGGCACCCTGTCTGAAGACCACATCCCCCTCTCTATAGAATTCAGGCTTCAGATGATGGACCAAATCCTGTAAATCCTTGGGAGGAATGGATGTCAGGTCCGTGCAGGCCTTCAGAAAGCCATGGATGGAGGTGTACCGGATAAATTTGTCAAAATATTCCCTCAATTCCGGTTTGGAGAAGATGTAGTGGTCAAAGGAATCTCTGTCGATGGAGATGAGAGTGCTCTCTTCTACCGCACGGGCGGTCGCATTTCTGGATTGATCGGTAATCAGCGCTGATTCACCAAAGTGATCCCCCCTGGTCCTCACGCCCAGGTTGACCTCTTTTTCCCCATCCATTTTTAGCATTCTGATTTTTCCGCTATAGACGATATAGAATCCATCTCCTGGATCACCCTGATGGAAGATGACTTCGCCAGCGCTTACCGACTTCAGTTCAGCCGCCTTCATCAATCCGGTTAATTCCTCATCCGTATATATAGAAAAGAGAGGGATCTCTCTTATGAACTTTGAAAGGGCTTTTTCATCCATGGTTTTGCTGTGTCCTCATCTCATTTCGATTGCTTTGATTCAATGGCGGAAACTTCCATCTCTCTCCGGTAAAGACAGGTGTTCCCCAACAGGATCATATAATCTATTTTTGTTGTAAATATGTCAAGTTCCTCATTGAAAAATTTATATTTGTGAAGCTTCCCGTTCACAAGTTGAAATCTACTTTAGATATCCTTGTTTTTTTAGGTTGACCATCAGGATGGAGATGGCAGCGGGAGTGATGCCGGAGATCCTTGAGGCCTGGCCGAGGGAGAAGGGCCTTATTTTGGTCAATTTCTCCATGACTTCTGTTGAGAGTCCAATCACAGAACCGAAATCAAAACCTTCCGGAAAACTTACCCCCTCCAACTTCTTAGATTTTTCGATCTGCTCCATCTGTCTTTTGATATACCCATCATATTTCACCTGAATTTCCACCTGCTCCCAGATCTCTTTTGAAAGGCTTTCGAGGTCCGAATCAAAGGCGGGGAGGTGTCCAAAATGGATTTCGGGCCTTTTCAATATTTCTCGAAGGGAGACCTCCTTCTTCAGGGGTGCGCTTCCCCATCGACGGAGGATTTCGTTATTCTCCTGTGTTGGATTGATCTTCATCTCTGAGATTCGAGAGAGGGTTCTTTCTATCGCCGATTTTTTCTCAAGGAAGGTTCGATAAGCCTCTTCTTTAAATAGTCCCACTTCATACCCCTTTTCCCTCAACCTCAGGTCGGCATTGTCTTCTCTCAAATGGAGACGATATTCCGCCCGGGACGTGAACATTCTATAAGGTTCGGCGGTTCCCTTCGTCACCAAGTCGTCGATTAAAACGCCGATATAGGCATCAGAGCGTTTCAAGATCAGAGGCTCCTTCCCTCGAATAGAGAGGCAGGCATTGATTCCCGCCATCAAGCCCTGTGCCGCTGCTTCTTCATACCCCGATGTCCCATTGATCTGTCCAGCATGGAAGAGCCCTCTGACCTTTTTTGTTTCGAGGGAGGGCTTCAATTCTGTGGGATCGACGAAGTCATATTCGATCGCATAACCTGGACGAATGATCTCTACTTCCTCCAGTCCATGGATCGACCTCAACATTCGAATTTGGATATCCAAAGGGAGGCTGGTGGAGATCCCATTGGGATAGATTTCCTTCGTATTTCGGCCATCGGGTTCCAAGAAAATCTGATGCCTTTCTTTATTTGCAAAACGCACCACTTTGTCCTCTATCGATGGACAATATCGAGGGCCGATTCCTTTTATGATTCCACAGTATAATGGAGATCGGTCCAGACCACCCCGAATAATCTCGTGGGTTGTGAGATTCGTATAGGTGATATAGCAAGGGACCTGGTCGGTTTCGATCTTTTCTGTTGTGAAGGAGAAAGGGATGGGTTGTTCGTCTCCATATTGAGGTGTGAGGTGAGAGAAATTGATGGTATTGCCATCAAGCCTTGGGGTGGTCCCGGTTTTGAGCCTTCCCATCCGAAACCGTAACCTCTTGAGCGATTCTGATAAACCCATGGAGGGCGGATCGCCCATCCGGCCAGCAGGGAAGTGGGTCAGACCGATATGGACGAGACCGTTAAGGAAGGTCCCTGGAGCAAGGATCAAGGCCTTCGCCTGAATGGTTTCATTCATTTGTGTTTTTACCCCGGCAATCTTATTCCCATCGACCAGAATCTCCTCAACCGTCGCCTGCCTGACGTGGAGGTTTTCTTGATCCTCAACAGCCTTTTTCATTCGAAGTCGGTACGCTTGCCGGTCCACCTGGGCTCTGGAGGAGCGAACCGCAGGCCCTTTTCCAGTATTAAGTTGGCGGAACTGAATCCCTGTTTCGTCCGTCGCCTTAGCCATCTCTCCGCCAAGCGCATCGATCTCCTTTACCAGATGGCCTTTCGCGAGTCCGCCGATCGCAGGGTTGCAAGACATATGACCGATCTGATCGACGTTTTGAGTGATGAGAAGGGTGGGATGTCCCATACGGGAACAGGCCAAGGAGGCTTCGATTCCGGCATGACCTCCGCCCACGACAATGACATCGTAATCTCTCGAGGATGGGATAGAGAATTGGTCCATCGAATTATACTCTGATTGCGATTGCGTTTGGAATTTGGAATAGTGGAATAATGGAATGTTGGAAGGAATCATCATTCCATCTTTCCAGTGTTCCATCATTCCATTGTGTTACTGCTTGCCTCGGCAGGCCTTCACACAGACGCCACAGATATTATGGCTGAAGTGGAGAGTTTTGGCAAAGGTTCTCAGTTGCTCGTAACATCGGAGATGATCAAAGTCCTCCTGCCGTTCCTTAATCGCTCCTGCGGGGCAGACCGATGGGCATCTCCTGCAATCGCCGCAATCTTTTGAAGAAGGAGAGTCGATCCCAAGGGGAATGTCGGTCAGGATGGTCACCAGACGGATTCGAGATCCGAATTGCTCATTGACGAGGAGGTTATTGCGGCCGATCCATCCGAGTCCTGCTGCCCTGGCCACATGTTTGTGGGAGAGATGGCCTCTTTGGGTTTTCCAATCGACAATTTGAGAGGCAGGAACGGGCATCGCCTGATATCCAAGGTCTTGAATCGCTGAGGTGACGATCAGGCCCATCGTGTCGAGGAGGATATTGACCCTCTGGTAATGGTGAAAATAGAGAGGGGTGGGTTGGTTTTCAATTCCTTCCAGAATGACGTCGGAGAGGTGAAATCCCACTGAGATGCCGAAGGAAAGGTGGTCGATTAGGGAGGAGGGGAGAAGGATTTCATCTTTTTTGAAGGAGCGAAGATCTGCCACTCCAAATAGGGAACTTCCCCATTGATGGCAGAGTGACTTGATCTTTTCGACGTGTTCGACTTTGGACATTAAGCGCATTGTTACTTCTTAATCAATTTATTGCAAGAGGGTAATATCAAAAGTTTGGAGTAACTTAGTTCGGAGTTCGGAAAGATTAATCATTGGTTCGAAGTTATTGGTTCGGAAACTCTGAACTCCCAACTCCTAACTCCGAACTTGTGACGGGGTCAACGAGCTTTGATCTTCAGTTCCTTCATCTTCTTCCGAAGGGTGTTTCGGTTGATTCCTAAGAGTTCGGCAGCAGCGATCTGGACATGATCAACCCTTCTCAAGGCTGATTTGATCAGGATCTTCTCCACCAAGGCAATAATATCGTAAAAGATGCCCATCCTTGTCTTCGATTCCACATAGGGATCAATCTTATTCAGAACCTCAACCAGCTTTTCCTCCAGAATCTCATCCAATACGGAGAATTTTAACTTCGGTTTACCTGATCCGGTAAGAGTCTCACTCCTCTTCACTTGATAGTTCTTGATGACCGGAGAGAGGATGGCTGAGAGAGTGGAGAGGAACTGAAAATCTTCAACAAATTCATTTCGGAGACCATAGAGGGGATTGATATTGAGCACACCGATCGGCCCATCATCCGCAATGAGAGGGATACAAAGCAAGGGGGGACGGAGCTTCTCGATCCGTTTAGTTCCTTTCATCACCTCCTCATAGAGTGGTTCATAATTCAAATTCTGAATCACTACGGGTTGTCGAGATTCGAAGGCTTTAATCATCAACCCTTTTCGGCCGCTGAAACCGTGGGGATGTCCTTCTCTTCCTATCCCATAGAGGGCTTCCACCTGTAGGGAATCCTTTTTAGAATCGTGAAGGAGAAGCACGGAGTACCCGATTGGAAAATATTCAGACAGTATCCCCATCACCCCATGGAAATAATCTTGAAGGGTGGTCTGGGGTTGGGGGAGCCGGGTAATCTCGTAAAGACTCCTCAATTCAGGATTTGTTCGAAGATCGATGGCGGATGGGGAAAACATATCAAACTCCTATGAAACTAAAGATACGAATGAAGCGATGGTTTTGGATCAATTTGAAACATTGGAGACCAGTGACTTCTGTCCAATCCCTGCCTGCGGTACGCAAGCGCCAGACAGGATGGTTAAATCGTTTTCATACTATATAAATTGAATTCCATTTTCAAGCAAATTTTGAAGCTTGTCTCGTTTCTCCCTATAACCCTCCCATAGCCATCCTTTCCTCCAACGTCATTTTCACAAATTTTGGCTTGAAGTCCATCGTTCAATTTATTAAAATTCAGACCGTATGGCCGCAATGATTAAGACAGACCAGCCGCGGGTGGTGATTCTCCTCGGTCCCACTGGAGTGGGAAAGTCCACATTGGTCATCGAATTGGCGGAGGAATTTGGGGGAGAGATCGTCAGTGCCGATTCCATGCAAGTATATCGGTATATGGATATCGGCACAGCTAAACCGACACGGGATGAACAGAAAAGGGTTCAACATCACCTGATCGACTTGGTGACTCCCGATCAACCCTTTCACGCGGGTCTATACCGAACGCTGGGCCGAAAGACGATTGACCAATTATATCGGGATGGAAAACCAATCTGGGTAGTCGGAGGGACCGGCCTTTACATCAAGACCCTCACTCAGGGGCTCTTTTCAAGTCCCAAAGTCGATCCCATTGTGAGAGAGAAGTTGAAACACGAGGCAAAAGAAAAAGGAGGGGATTTGCTTTATCAGCGTTTAAAGAAGGTCGATCCGAAGACGGCCTCACAACTTCATCCCCATGACCTCTTTCGGACGATCCGGGCCTTGGAGGTCTTCGATTCAACGGGAGTTCCTATCTCCTCCTTTAGGGAACAGCATCGTTTTGAGGAAAGGCCCTTTCAGACTTTAAAAATTGGCCTGGAGATGGAGCGGGAGGCGCTCTATCATCGTATCGAGAAGAGAGTCGATCGGATGATCGAGAGAGGATTCCTTCAAGAAGTAAGGGGTCTGGTGGAGATGGGTTATGGTCCTCAATTGAAGCCGATGCAGAGTTTGGGTTATAAACAGATGGTTCAGTTTCTCTCGAAGAAGATTGAATGGGCTGAGACGGTCAGACAGATCAAAAGGGATACCCGCCATTATGCAAAGCGGCAGTGGACATGGTTCAAGGCCGATCCGGAGGTTCGCTGGCAGGATGAATCTACCGATCGGCAGCGGATATTCTTGGAAGTCAAATCTTTCTTAAGGGAAGGGGGGTAAACCCCGTTAGAAGGAGCGGGACCCATTAGAAATAAGTCTCCCTGAGCGGATGCCGCTATCCCCTCGGGGGAGTGGATTGCTAAGGGGTTTACCAAGATTTCTAACGGGTCGGGGATTTAATCTCACCCTCAATAAAGAATAAACATTTTTTCTACTTCCCCACCATCAATGGCGGGACTTTCTAACGGGGTAAATGGCTATGATGAAGAATCAGATTAATGTCCAGGATCAGTTTCTCAATCGTATCCGTCGAGATCGAAACCGTGTCGTCGTCGAATTAATCACTGGCCGTAAGATTGAAGGGGTCGTTCTCGGTTTTGATAACTTCTGTCTCATTCTTCGGGGAGAGTCTGACCAATTGGTCTATAAACATGCCATCTGCTCCATTTCCCCTGGTGAGAAATTGGAATTTCTTGAGACGAAATAGGATATAACACCCCCACCCTCCCCCCTTGATGGGGAGGAAAGGGAGGGGGGAGGAACGGAGTCCACATGGATGATATTGAGATTAAACCGATATTGGAAGGCCTCCTTTTCGTTTCGGAGTCGCCGGTCCGTCTCGAAACTCTTGTCGAGATCCTGCCCGAATCAAACAAAGAAGCCATTTTAGAGGGAATTCATCGGATCAAGACAGAATATGAGGGTGACTCCAAAGGAGTAGAACTCGTGGAGGTGGCAGGCGGATACCAGTTTCGAACAAAGTCAAGGTGGGCCGAATGGGTCCATCGGCTGAAGAAGACCAAACCTGTCAAATTGAGCCGTTCTGCCTTAGAGACATTGGCCATTGTGGCCTATCGTCAGCCGATTATACGGCCTGAAATAGAACAGATTCGGGGAGTGGATTCCGGATGGGTCCTTCGGACCCTTTTGGAAAAAGACTTGATCAAGATGATGGGCCGAAAGGATATCCCCGGGCGCCCCATTGTCTATGGAACCACCAAGACTTTCCTTGAGATTTTCGGTCTCAACGCTCTTTCCGATCTTCCTGCCCCCAAAGAGGTTCAACCTCCATTAGCGCCCGAAGAGATAACAAAGGAAGAAATTCTAAAGGTGGAGGATAAGGTTGAGGTTCAGAATGAGATTGAAAGGAAGGTTGAGGTTACGACTGAGGCCGAGGTAGAAGGCAAAGCTGACATTCGGAATCAGAACGACCCGTGAAGTCCATCCAGTCGAGGAGATGGAGGAATTTGATTGCCACTGGAGAGGATACAGAAGATTTTAGCCAAGGCCGGGATTGCCTCGAGGAGGGAAGCGGAAAGGATGGTGGTCGAGGGAAGGGTGACGGTCAATGGCAAAGTCGTCGATACATTGGGTTCTAAAGCCGATGCGTTGGTCGATCATATCAAAGTGAATGGAAGGAGGCTGACAGGCTTTGAACCCAAAGTCACTCTCCTCCTCAACAAACCCAGAGGATATCTTTCAACCGTCAAAGATCCCAAGGAAAGGCCGACGATAATGGATCTCCTTGGAAGGGTGAAATGGCGGATCTATCCTGTGGGTCGTCTCGATTTCGACGCTGAAGGACTTCTCCTTCTTACCAATGACGGAGACCTTGCACACATTCTTTCCCATCCGCGTTTTTCGATCTCACGAACCTATTTGGTGAAGGTGGGAGGCGTTCCGGATGAGAGAAAACTGATCCGGTTGAAGAGGGGAGTGGTGCTCGAAGATGGAGAGGCAAGAGTGGTTTCCTTCAGCATTCTCCGAAGGGGAGAGAAAAATAGTTGGATTCGAGTCGTCGTGACAGAAGGAAGAAACCGTCTGGTGAAGAGGATGTTTTCAGCCATCCGCCACCCCGTTCTCAAATTGAAACGGGTCGAATTCGGGCCGATCAAATTAGGAGAGCTTCCGATCGGTCAATTTCGTTATCTCACTTCCGAGGAGATGGAAAGTTTAAAGAAGCTGATAGCTACATAAGGTTAAGGCTGAGGTTAAGGTTAAGGAATTCTTTTTTTATAAATTGTTACTCCGAACTACGAACTAATTACTCCGAACTAATTTATGATTACCCGTGTTGAGATCACAAGGAAAATTGTCCACCTGATCACCTTGGCCATTCCAATTGGATATGCCATGATTCCAGAAGAAACGGTTCTTATGATTGTCCTCCTTCTCTTTTTAGGATTCCTTTCCGTTGACCTCCTTCGGCATTACCATTCTGGGATGGCCTCGCTTTTCCGAAAATATTTTTTTGGGAAAGTCCTTAGGGAAGAAGAGAAGCCCACCCTGATGGGTTCCACTTATTTTCTCTTCTCCACTCTTTTGACCATTCTACTCTTTCCAAAATCAATCGCCATCGCCAGCCTGCTCATCCTAATTCTTTCGGATACCTGTGCGGCCCTGGTGGGAAAGGGGATTGGGAAGATTTCGATCTTCGGGAAAACCCTTGAAGGAAGCATCGCTTTCTTTTTCTCTTCCCTCTTGATTGTTTGGCTTTATCCAAATCTGAATCGGTTTTGGGGATGCGTTGCGGCGCTAGGAGCCACGTTGACTGAGATTTTCCCGATTAAGTTGGACGATAATCTCACCATTCCTCTTGTCGCAGGCGCGATTATGTTTTTTGGCGGGAGATAAGCGAAGGGAATGTTTTCAGTACCTCAACGATCATCCTCATGTCCTCTTCTGAACCGATTTCTGCAATCGCCGAATGAATTTTCAATTCGTTAAATAGAAAGGAGAAGGCCTCTTCTGGTGTTCTTAAAAGTTTCCCATCGGCCAAAGGGTTGAGGCTGATCACGGGCTTATCGAACTTCTTAATCAGATCACAGGCTTGAGTTAAATCGAAGAGACTCCATTTTTTATTGATAGGGACAGCATAAGCCGCCACATCGAGGGGTTTTGCTTTTGGAAGAACAAAGGTCGCCCATTGCCCTGAAAAGATAGGGGTGAATCCCTTTTCCCTGATCCCCGACATCATTTCCTTCAGAAGGTCGATCCGGCCGAGAGCCAAAAGCCAATCTGCATATCTTTCTCCTGTTAGGAGGAATGGTGAATCCTTTGGGTTGAAGAGGGAAAGGGCTTTGTCGAAGCGGAGAGGATCGAAGGTCATCCGATCGATCTCTTTTTGTGTAAAGACGTCTGAAGAAAAGGGGATCGACGGCAAATTTCGAATGGAATCAGGCAAGAAGAGATTCTTTTTTATCGTTGCGACAACCCTCGATTCAAACTGATGGAGAGGCTTTCCCAAAAGGGAGGTTCCCCTCTCTACCTCTAAATGACAGATGCCCATCAAGGTTTCGTCTTCTGTTAGACCCTTTAACTCCCTGAAAGATTCGAGGTGTTTCACCGATGGGAGATCGAAACACCAAACCCCCATTTCATAAACCTTTTTCATAAGGAGAGAAATTTGGCTGGGATCAGAGGAGACCGGAGGCCGGATCGAAAAGATGATCCTCTGGATTTTTTTTCCTTCTAAAATGGCCGTCGGAATTCGCATCATTTAATCATTCTATTATTTTCTAAACCCATTTTCAATGTTAATGCTTCATAACGGGTACGTCACCCTCAAACGATGAAAATTACCAAGTATTATCCTCCCCCTTGACGGGGGAGGATTGAGGTGGGGGTGAATAGAAGACTCTGTAGTGCTGTTTAACCCCTTATGCCTAAATAATTACGAAATCATTGTTTTAGATTGACATTTTCCTCATGGTATAGTAATTTCCCATCAAAACAGAGGCCGAGGCCAGGCATTAATACCCATCAACCCTTTAACCATACATAGGGTAGATATATGGTCTGGAGAAAATTGAGACCCCATTTCTAAAAAAGGAATGGGTTTTTTTGTCTCATTGGTCTTGATTGGAAAAACTGGACGTCAGCATAATAAAGCAACTGAAATTTATACCCATGTAAGTGTGAAGAGCCTGGGGAAAATACGGAGTCCACTGGATAATCTCAGTTTGGAAGGAGGCGGCATTGATAAAATTTGAATGTGGAAGGGGATGGTTTAATCTTCGACCAGATGTGAAATAACTGCACCTCAGTACAACTACACTACCAAATTTAGGTGCAAAGTTGCACCTCGGTGCAATTAGGAACGAGTTACTTGTTCATTGTGGGCAGGATAAGGTAATGCATTGATTAATGATATAGAACCATCCCATTTTTCTTAAGCAGGGTTTAAAGACTATGAACGGATTTAAGGAATTAAGAGAAAATATAGACTCCTTAATTGATGAAATCAAATCATGGATTAAGAAGAAGTCCATTCTTGAGTCCATGCAACGCATTGAAAAAGCTAATAATAAAAGGGGACGGCTCTATTTATTGATAGGCTACACCAAGGGAAGATGACAAATTGAAAATTAGAGCCGTCCCCTTTTATGCAGTCAAAATAGTTTATATCAAAAGGAGGCTGAAATGTTATTTTATGTTGACCCGGAGAAGTGCAACCTGGACGGGATCTGTGTGGAGGCTTGTGGTCGGAAACTGATCGAGATGGAGGAACCGGATGCGGTGCCAACTCTGATAGCTGATGCCGAGGAGTTATGCATCAACTGTGGTCACTGTGTAGCTGTATGTCCTACTGGTGCGCTGGCACATCGAACCATGAGACCCGAGGATTGTCCTCAAATTAAGAAAGAGCTATTTACTGATGTGGAGCCAGCTGAACAGTTTCTTCGATCAAGGCGTTCTATACGGAATTACAAGGGCAACCCTGTTGAACGTGACAAACTAAACAAACTCATCCAAGTATCAGGTTATGCTCCGTCCGCACATAACGGCCGACCGGTCCATTTTTTGGTAATCCAGGACAAGACAGAGGTGAGGCGCCTCTCGGGTTTGGTCGTGGAATGGATGCGTATGACGATCAAAGAGGCCCCGGCTTTGGCTGAGTCGTTTCATCTTGATCGGGTGGTCGGATTATGGGATAAAGGAGAAGATCCAATATGCCGCAACGCCCCGCACCTCATTATTGCCTATGCGGCTGAAAACGCTCGGATGGCCCAGGTGGATTGCATTCTAGCCCTCGCATACGCAGAATTGATTGCCCCACCTTTGGGCCTTGGGACAACCTGGGCGGGATATGTGATGATCGCAACAAGTTTTTATCCTCCTTTGAAGGAAGCCTTGAACTTACCGGAAGGTCACAAGTGCTTTGGAGTCATGATGATCGGATATCCCAAGTTCAAATTCGTGCGGATGCCACTAAGGGACCCGCCTGCGGTTACATGGCGCGAAAAGGATGAGGGTCAGCCCTTGACATAGGACAAGTTAACCTGACAGTTGCATAACTTTCGCAGGGAGGTGAGCTTCTAAGGCTTTGCAAAGCGGTCATTCATGAGATTTATGGGTAACAAGACGTTTTCACCTAGGGTGAGTTCTGAAAAGGGCTTGAAACCTCTGGAGCCATACGTTAAAAGGTTACGCTTCAAAGCCTTTTCCGCCCACCTCCCTGCTCTTTATGCGGCGTTTTTAATGCAATGTTAAGGTTAAGTAGAGATTGAAAAGAATGTTTTGCCCGCAACAGGCAGATAATACCGTCCGATAGATTGGCATCGAAATGCTATCGCACTTCCTTTGGCCTTGAACGTTAGGAGAAATTGCGTGGGGCAGTTAGGAGGAGAAAATGGATGATTTACAGCAAGAAATATTAAGTCAGCTACCCAATACGGATGATTATCTTATCGGTTTTGCCGACATGCACGACCTGTTAAAGCCGCATTTTAATTATCGTTATGCTGTTGTGATTGGCAAGAAAATGGATAGTGAAGTAATGGATAGCATTGAACGTGGCCCGAATATTGTCTACTACAATTTGTATCAGAGTGTAAATGATGAATTAAATTGTATCGTAAAGAATATTGCGGGTGTTTTTATGTGTAAAGGAATTCAATCTCAAGCGATACCAGCAACCGTTCATGATGATGATTTTGATGATGACTATTCAAAAACTCTCAGATTAAAGTATTCACATAAAATGGCTGCTACCAGGTCTGGAATAGGGTGGATCGGGAAAACGGATTTGTTAATATCTCATCAGTATGGCCCGCGAGTTAGGCTGGCAAGTATTTTAACAAATTATCCGTTCAGCGAAACCGGTGTACCCATAGACGAAAGCAATTGCGGAACTTGCCAAATTTGTGTGGATCAATGTCCAGCGCATGCTGCAAACGGAAAACTTTGGAATGTTTCGATCGACAGAAACGATTTTTATGATGCATTTAAATGTCGGAGTATGTGTCGTGAATTATCAATGAGGAACATTCAAAAAGAAATAAGTTTGTGTGGAATTTGTATATCGGTTTGTCCGATTGGGAAAAAAGCAAAATGACAACACGTATTTTTGGGACATGTCTGATTCAATTTCAAGAACTTAGCTTGGTCCGACCCCGGTCATAATTTTCACCCCGGTCATAATTTTCTTGCAAAAATTCTATTATTTTGGTAAGAGACAGTCATGCCACCCAGAAAGAACCCATTGAGAGAGGGATTGAAGGTAGGGATCAGGACCTTAATTCTCCAAGAGGTCAGGCTATTGCGTTTGGGGCGAACGTTCACTCCTCACCTCATCGTCGATGCGATGTCCCAATCGATCCAGGATACGAAGAGGGAAATCATCAAGTTGACACGGACAATGGATGACAAAGAAAGAACAGTTCTGCTTAAGAGGATGATCTGTCAAGTGGTGGATCAAGAAATCGACCGGGGTATTCGATTGAGGGGTACCAAATGTATTCGTTGCCTCCACGGTAGATTCTATGACGAGACAGGAACTGGCCATCTGAACCTGCCTATTGGTGCCAGCAAAGCTCAAATGATTGGATGTGATAAGCTCCAGCCAGCCCTAAGAAAGAAATGTCGTCGATTTGTTGAGATAGCAAGAAGTGCTTCCCTTGAGGATTATCTCAACGAAATGACTCTCCTCTATGAATTTAGGGAGACGATCGATCGGATCAATGAGATTTGGAGAGATTACTTCCTTCCCTAAAAAGCATAGCGCAAAATCCGTGACCGTGCCGCGTGTCACGTGTCCGGACACGGTAAACGGACACGGACACGATGCTCTTAGGCCAGTGCCTCGGCCACTAACTCGGTGATGTCCATCACCTTAATCCGGCCCTTCTTCTCTTTTCGAAGTCTTGCTGCGGCCAGCTGCAGGTTGGACTTGCAGGCCGGACAGGCTGAGACCACGACATCCGCCCCCGCACTTACAGCCTGTTGAATCCGTTTATAGCCTATTTCCAGGCTCATTTCGGTATCGTAAGCCTTTATCCCTCCTCCTCCCCCACAGCATTTAGCCAGATTTCTGTTGAGGGGGAATTCAACTAACTCCACTGACTTAATGGCATTGATTACATTGCGGGGTGGATCATAAACGTTCATATGGCGGCCGAGATCACAGGGATCGTGGTACGCTATCTTCATCCGAGTTCCATCTTTGAAAGTGATCTGACCATCACGAATGAGTTTGTCAAAATATTCTATAGCATGAAAGACCTGAATATTTCCCATTTCGCCACCAAACTTGGGATAAAGATTCTTGAAGGTCCGATAACACCCGGCACAAGTGGTGACGATCTCTTTCAATCCCATCTTTTTAAAAAGGCTGACATTCTTTTCGATGCACCTTTGGAATTCATTCTGATCGCCCACGAGATAGGATATATACCCGCAGCAAGACTCTTCAATTCCAAGAGTGGTGGAATTGACATTGGCCTTCTTCATGATTTCGAGGGTGTTGGGGATAATATTGATATCCTGATAAGATGCTACACACCCGAAATAAAGGAGGGTCGGTGCTTTCTCCGTTGCTTTAAAATCCTTCGGATAAATGTCCATCCTTTTTTCTGCGACCTCCCCAAAAGGATTTCCTTTTCCTTCAATCGACTGCATGAGCATCTGGTGTACAGGCGGCAGAAAACCTGCCTCCGTTAACCGGGTTCGAGCAGACTGAACGATATCGGATACCATGACCCCGGCTGGGCAGACGGCATTACAATTAAGGCACATGGTACATCTATAGAATCTCTCGGCCAACTCCTTTGAAGGTTCTAACCTTCCGGTGAGGAGATGATAGGATAATATGACCCTCCCTCGCGCATTCGTAGACTCTAACGATGTCTCCCCGTAAGTGGGGCAACCGGCCCGACAGAACCCACACATGATGCAGGCCATGATCTCATTATCCAGACTCTCTCCAAAGCTTTTGAGGGTATCTGGTCTAGTCACCAACAGTTGAAAGGCAAAATTTTCATATATGTCCTTTATGGAATCATCGAATCCCATCTTTCCTGGATTGAGGATATTGTTTGGATCCAATGTCTTTTTTATCGACTTCATAACCTCGAGGGTTTCTCCCAATTCCTTCTTGATATAATGGGATTTGGCCATTCCTGTTCCATGTTCTGCAGTGAGCGTCCCTCCCAACCGCAATGTGAGTTCAATTAAATCCTCCGCTACTTTCCTAATTTTATCCCATTGCTGTTTGTTTCTGGGATCAGACATCATCACGGGATGAAGATTCCCATCACCGATATGACCGAAGGTGGAGATAGGCATGTTGTGCTTTTCTGCGATTTTTTGGATCTCCTTGATGGCCTCTGGGATTTTTGTAATGGGTATCCCCGGATCATCCACAACAGACTGCATCCTTGATCCTCTCTTCACTTTCGATAGGGAGGCAATGATTCCCTGTCGAGCCGCCCACATCTTGAGACGCCTGGCAGGGTCATCATCCCATTTGGTTTCAATCCCTTGATTGGCCTGACAGATTTTGTTTATCTTCTCGATGTTTTCACGGACGGCTTGTCTGTTGCCATCGATTTCAATAAATAGGAGACAACCTACATTGTCCGGGATATCGAGCCCCATGGCCTTGTTCACCACATCGATGGTCACTTTATCCAATATTTCACATGATGAGAGGGCAATCCCCGAGGTCAAAATCTCAGTTGCCGCTTTACCCGCATCCAGGGTGGAGGGAAATCGTGCCTCGGCGAAGGCAATATACTCAGGCACGGGGAGGATTTTTAGAATGATCTTCGTGATGATACCCAGAGTTCCCTCAGCATTTGTAAAGAGATGGGTCAGGTCATATCCGGAGGAGGTCTTGCCCAGAATGGAGCCGGTTTTGATGATCCGGCCGTCGGGGAGCACGACCTCTAATCCCCATACATAATGTTTGGTGGTTCCATATTTGAGGGCTCGATTTCCACTGGCATTGGTGGAGACCATCCCTCCCAGGGATGCCAGATTAGCGCTCGCTGGATCAGGAGGGAAAAAATGTGTAGGGGCAAGTGCTGCGTTGAGATTGTTGCAAAGAACACCAGGTTCGACCACCACATATCCATTCTCTTTCTCTATCTCTAAAATACGATTCATCCTGCTCAGGTCAAGCAGAATGCCCCCCTTTGTAGCTAAAGCACCCCCCACCGCACTTGTTCCTGATCCCCTCGGGGTCACAGGGATTTTTTCCTTATTGGCCAAAGACATTATTTTTGAAATTTCTTCTGTTGTTTTGGCGAAGACAATGACATCCGGGACAGCCTCATGGACCGATAGATCTCTGGAATAGCAGAGTCGCTCGATTTCATCAGCCTTCACATTCTTCTCGCCTACAATTTCGATTAACTTATTGATGTAGTCCATGGCTGTTCCTTTCCTGAATTAGATTCAGCTATTAAAAACCTTATAAAATAAAAAAGTCCTTTTTTCAATGACTTTTAAATCAGATCGACGATCCTCCACCGGGTTCATTGGCAAGGGACTTTTCCAAGAGCTCCGCGATGTCGTAGACCTTCACCGAGTCGTCCTTTCCCCTCGCCTTGAGGCCGTCTTCGAGCATGGTCAGGCAATAGGGGCAGGCCGTGGCAATCACGTCCGGCTGAAGGGCAAGGGCCTGGTCCACCCGCATCTCGTTGATCCGCTTTCCCTGATGCTCCTCCATCCACATCCTGCCGCCTCCTCCACCGCAGCAGAAGCTCCGGTCGTGGGACCGTTCCATCTCTTTTAAGGTCACGCCCGGGATCGCCTTCAGGATTTCCCGCTGGGGCTCATAGATCTGATTGTAACGGCCAAGGTAACACGAATCGTGGTAGGTAACAGTCAGAGAGTACCCGTTATGCAGGGTCATCTTTTTTTGATCAAGTAGGGTTTTGAGGAACTCCGTCTGGTGGATGACCTCGAAGTTCCCGCCAAACTGGGGATATTCATGCTTCAAAGTGTTATAACAGTGGGGGCAGGTCGTGAGGATCTTTTTGACTTTATACCGCTCAAAGGTCTCGAGGTTCTTCTGGACGAGCATGGAATAAAGGTACTCGTTTCCCGTCCTGCGGGCAGGGTCCCCACAGCAACCCTCTTCAGGTCCCAGAATACCAAATTTAACTCCGACCCGTCGAAGGATTTTCACCATGGAAACGGCCACCCGCTTGTTTCGATCGTCATACCCCTTGAAACATCCGGGATAGTAGAGGATGTCCACTTCTGGATCTTCGGATAGAGTCTTGATGCCAAGATCCTTTGCCCAATCAGCCCTCGAATGTCTTTCGATCCCCCACGGATTGCTTCTCCTTTCCATGTTTCGAAAGACCTCCCGAAGCTCAGAAGGATACCGAGTCTCCATGAGAACGAGATATCTCCTCATCTCGATAATTTTGTCGTAGGCAGGGATGAAGACCGGGCACTGTTCATAACAGTTGAGACAGAATGTGCAGGCCCAGAGTGTATCTTCGGAGATAACCTTCCCAATGAGAGAGGGACCTTCCTCTGCCTTTGGTGGTTGATTCCAAATGAGTGGTTTCCCTTTTTCATGGAGAGAGACTTTGAGGTCCTGTATGACCTTTTTAGGAGAAAGGGGTTTTTCACTCAAATGGGCTGGGCAATGGTCCTGACATCTGCCACACCGGGTGCATGCCTCGAGGTCCAATAATTGCTTCCAGGTAAACTCTGAAATCTCTTTTGCTCCATAGGTCTCCACTTCGTCAAAGTTGGGTATGGGGTTGAGGGCTCCTCTGGGTTTCAGGGATCTGTAAAAAACATTAAGAGAAGATAGGAAGAGATGTTTCAAGGGGGAACGGCTGACGGTAAGATATATAAGAAATACGGAGGCAGGGACGACATGCATCATGACCCTATGCCATACGAAAAGTTCATTCAAAGGCTCAGAAGGCAGGATCAACAAGAGAGGGGAGATCAGAACACTCACAGGAGCCCAGGTGAACCAATCCGGAGGAATGGTAAATGGAACAGCCGTGATTCGGTATGCCTTGATGAAATAGCCTGTCATCAGAATGATAAATCCAAGAATATAAATAAGATGATTATCGGGTTTTGTATCCAGACGGGACGGCTTGATGAGATACCTGCGGACGAAGCCTAAAAGTCCACCCACGATCACCATTCCCCCACCGATTTCGGAAAGAAAGGAGGCATAGAGGAAGAGGGGTTGAGGAGGCACTGTCAATCCAACAGGATAGGAGAAGAGCCTTACGGTTTTGCCCAGGAAGATAAGGAGGACTCCCCAGAAAATTAAGAAGTGCATGGTTCCTGGATAGAGTTCCTTCCAGATCCGGCCTTGGCCAAAGGCCACGACGAAGAGCGTCTTCCACCTGGTCACCCTTTGACCTGAACAGTCCTCCGCCTTTCCGATGTGCCAGAGGCGATAGTGTTGTCGCCAGAAGCTTAAGATAAAGAGGATGACCAACCCAATGGAGAGGAGGAGAAAAGCAATGATAATGGGAAAGATGACCTCTTTTAAAAAAATCTCCTGGTTTTTCCAAAAAGAAAGATGCAAGGGGTCTATCTCTCTCTCCCCATGGATCCATGAAGGGGTTGAGTTTGGATAGAACAAGGTCAGATGGGAGATGAAGAAAATCAGGACCAGGATCCACACCGTATTCAAGGCCAACTTGATAAATGTTTGATATTTGAGATTCAAACCGAGATCGAGTAGGACAAGCCTCAGACCGAGAAATAGACCGTAGATCGTTCCCATAATGATGATCAATTCAATAAGGATGGCGAATACCCTTATGGAATTTTCCATCATCTCATCGACCCCGAATTTTTAGTAACAGGTAGCAGGTCCAGATGTTTCAACCCGAATAGGTAAAAAAGCCCCATGAAAGCAAATAGCCCAATGGATAGTAATAACTCTGCCAGGGTGAGATGGAATGTCCCCGCTGCTCCCCAGACTCCTTCAATTTTCCCCGGATAGAAGGGCAAGGGATGAGCTGTCCCGGGGATGATCAGGACAAACCTTTCTCCGAATATTCCGATGACGACTGAGAACGAAGCCACCATCACTCCTTTTATGGATTTCTTATATCGGGGATGAGCTAATATAAGAATAGGAAGGAGATAGGCACATCCCACCTGTAACCCCCAGAAGATCCATGAAAAGGGTCCGGTTAGAAGCCAGAGGATTGGTTCTCGATGGGGAGGGTAGAGGTGGGTCAGTTTATCCACCCCAACCAGAATCAATAATAGAAATATTGTGACGAAGAGCAATCGGCTTAAAGAAAAGATGATGACCTGATCGAATTCCCTTTTGATAAATTTGAAAACAGAAACGATGGTGATGATTAAAAGTCCTAATCCAGAGACGATAGCTGCGGCCAGGAATTCAAAGGGTCTGATTGGAGAATGATAGATGGGTCGGGCTGCGATGAACCCGAATATCGCTCCCGTCCCCATATGAACGAGAGAGGCCCAGAAGATGGCAAGAATCCCTATCTTCTTGGTCACCTTCGGTTTCTCCGCAAAAATGAATCCGAGATAGACCAGGCTAATGAGGAAATAGCCTCCATAGAGGATTCCATTGACGGCAAACATGGAGCGCATATTATTCAAGATGAAGAGCATGAAGAGCCGGGTCGATTTTTCAGGCCTTCCAAGATCGAGGCCGATGGCCACCATGGCACCAAAGATTAATACAAGGGATAGATAGACGGCCATTCTGGAAATCGGTTTAAACTCTTCTTTGCCAAAGACATAGGTGAGGGAGGAGATGATGAGGGCTCCTGCGCTGAGGCCGATCAGATAGATGGCGATCACAATCAACAGACCCCAGGGGATGAGATTGCTGGTTCCGAGGACATAGTGGCCTTTGATATAACTGGCCATGAAACTGAGGCCGCCCATTCCCGAAAGGATGATCAGGAGTGCCAGCAAGAGATGGTAACCTCTGGATCTCCCTTCAATCGTTGAAAATTTTATGTTCATGGAAACACCTCTTTCATCGGGAGAGGTAATAGACTTTAGGCCTCGTCATCAGCTCCTCCCTGAGCCTGAAAAATCCCCTTGAGGATAATAACCGGGAGACTTCGCTGTGGGGATCATCTAAATCTCCAAAGGCTCTGGCCTTCGCTGGACAGTCCTCCGCGCAGGCTGGGACGACATCGATCCCTATCTTTTTGCCTTCTCTTACACCTCGATCGATCCGATGGAAACAGAAGGTGCACTTCTCAACCACCCCATGGGTCCTGGAAGGGAAGGGCCATGGTCCCCAAACACTGCGGTCAGGAGGTAGATCTTGGCGGTGATATTCCTTTTTTTCTTGTTCTTTACTATTGAAACTTCTTGCTCCATAAGGGCAGGCGACGATACAATATTTGCATCCAATGCATCTTCTAAAATCCTGCATGATGATTCCGTCTTCCCGACGGTAGGTCGCCTTTGCCGGGCATACGGTCACGCATGGAGCGTGATCACAATGCATACAGGGCATGGGTATGAGCTGAGTATTCACCCGAGGATATTTACCGTTGGTCACGGCAATCACCTTGTTCCAATAAATCTCTCTTCTGAATTTTTGCTCTTCAGGTGAACCATGTGGGACATTGTTCTCTGCCTTACAGGCAATCGTACATGCCTGGCAGCCAACACATTTATCCAGATCGATCACCATGCCCCATTTTGCCATCTCTGCCTTACCCTCTATGCCTTGTAAATTTTGACCCTTGTGTTGAAAAACGCGGACTGTCCGCTCAGAACATCAAAATCAATCCCGATCACCTCGTTCGGATTGCACCCGATCCCCTTCTGCCACTTCCCGTAAGAAGTGTGGCCTTGCCCGCAGGGTATACAAACAATCCCGGGATGGACCCCCTCGGAGACCTTGACGCGTGTCCGGATTTTACCGAAGGGGGATTCAATCCAGACCTCGTCCCGATCCCGGAGATTCAGACTCCTGGCCGTCTCGCTGTTGATCTCTGCAGGGCTCACCCACCCCACCCCCTGCATGGGCAGGAATATCTCCTGGGCCCAGGGGTAGTTCTGGCTCCCGTTTCCAAAAGTGAGAAGCGGCTGGTAAGGAAAAAGGACCAGAGGATATTGCCCCTCTTCCCCCAGCCATTTCAGCTCCGAATAATGCGGGGAAGATGGGATCTCTTCTTTCACTCTTCTTCCCTTCTTGATCTGGAGAGCCCGGAGGTTCCCGGAGACAAACTCAAACTTTTTGGAAGGGGTGTGGAAGATCCGGGGATATTTTCCGTATTGATAAGCCGGACCCTTCCAGACCCCTTTCTTCAGAAACTCCTCCCAGGGAAGGAGAGAGGACGTTCGAAACCGGACAAAGCCTTCTGCTGAGCCCCCCATGTCCTTGAAGGCCTTTGTCACCCCTCCCGGAACTCTTTCAGCCAGATGGAAGAGGATATCTCCAATCGATTTTGAGTCTCCTATCGGTTTAACGACGGGTTGTTTGATCCTGGCTTCGGCAGAGCCTGCCCCGGGGGAAGAGTGATCGTATCCCCATTCCTCGAAAAACGTGGCCGAAGGCAGGACCAGATCGGCGAACTCGGCCATCTCACTGATGAATGGAGCGACATGAACATAAAACGGGATCTTCTTGAGGGCCTCCTCCCATTGGCCTGTTGCGGGGGCGGTCATATTGAAATTGCTGTTGAACCCGATGGCCATTTTGATCGGATAAGGCTTCCCCTCCAGCAAGGACCGTGGAACCTGATTCGTGACAACCTGAGCGGCTGGAAAGCCTTCCGTCCCGTGAAGATCTAAAGAGAGGTGTTCAAACCCTTTTTTTGCAATCTCATCATATGTGACATTCGGAACCGCCCGGTACCCCGGTGATTCCTGATAGAGAATTCCCCCCGGCACATCAATGCTCCCGACCAGCGCGTTCAAACAATGAATCGCGTAGCTTGTATAGGACCCTCCAGGCCAGGCGATGGCTCCCTTGCCCGGAATCGCCAGAGCAGGTCGGGTTCGCGCAAACTCTCCTGCGATCCTGTAGATAGTTTCAGCCGGAATCCCTGTGATCTTTGAAACGGTCTCGGGCGCATAATGCTGAAGGGCTATTTGCCGGTACTGATCAAACCCCACGGTCCATTCTTTTACAAACCTGTGATCAAAAAGTTCCTCTCTGATGATGACATGGGCGATGGCCATGGCGAGGGCGGCATCGGTCCCCGGTTTGATCGGAATCCACTCATCCGACTTTGAGGCGGTCAGCGAATACCGGGGTTGGACGTCGACGACCTTGGTTCGGGTGGGTTTCTCACGACGCAGCCTGCCCCACTTTCTAAGCCACCGAGCAACCGGCGGGGTCGATTCAAGAAGATCCGCACCGAAAGAGAGCAAATAATTGGTTTGATCAAGATCATAGGCACAGGCATCAAAATGACCATCTGCCATCCAGTTCCCTGTCTTTTCGGCCTCCCGATCCAGGCCGTCTCCCGAGACCAGGTTCGGTGTACCGAAGGCCTCTGCAAACCTTGAAAGCAGGTCTTCGTTGCTCCTCGAGTTCAATCCGGATAAGAGCAGAAGGTGGTGAGGCTGGAAGGTATCACGCAGGGTTCGGAGCTTCCCAACGATCTCCTCTATGGCTTGATCCCAGGAAATAGGCTTCCACTGGGGAGCAATCCCCTTACCCTTTTTCGGCTGGGATCTCTTCAAAGGGGAAAGGATCCTCTCCGGGTCATACAAGACCTGAAGGCCGATGTGACCGCGAGGACAAATCTGACCTTCCGAAATGAGGGATGAGCGATTCCCTTTGATCTGTACGGCTTTCCCACCCGCCACCTTCACGGTTATTCCACAGCGAGCAGGACAATTCAAACAAGAGGTTGAAATCCATCTCCCCTTGGCAGTGCTTGCGTCACCGGGTTGAACAGAGGGAGCGGAATCGGATTGTTTATGGATCCCAATGGCGCCAACAGAAAGTCCTGCCATTGCTGTCAGTTTCAGGAATTTTCTACGACTCAACCGCGAACAACGGCCACCCTTTTCATCCGCCCCCGAAAGATGATCGTCTATGTCTCTCTTTGCTCCCATTTTCCCCGGACAATAAGACCAAAAACAAACTCTAATTAGAGTCTGTTAGTCCGTCATGCCGGACCTGATCCGGCATCCAGAGGCCCTTGAAAAGACTGGATTCCGGCTTTCGCCGGAATGACGCCCTTTTATGAAAACCATAATTTATGGACAGACTCTAATCACTTAATTTGACTACAGAGAGGGTTCTTTTTTTGATTGAACCGGACGCTATCTTCAACCGATCAGTAAGAAAAAGTCTAAATAACTTATGTTAATACACAAAAAATTGATAAGCAAGGATTGTGCCTGCTCTCCAAGAATATCCATAACTGTCAGCCATGGCCTTCCGCTGCGCAGGTTGTTCATATTTTTTGCACCCTTAACGATAATTAATCTCTTCGCAAATCCCTTTCAGTAACTCTGTTAACTTCTGGATGGACGAGTTGGGCACCTGGCGCGTCAGGCCAACAGCCCAGATGGCGGCTTGAAGATCCCTGCTGTTTGCCTTAATGGGTATGGCAAAGGCAACCATCCCCTCAATGTACTCTTCTCTCTCATTGGCGATGCCTTGTTTGAGAACTTCAAGAATCTCCTCTTTATAGACCGCCTTATCGATAATGGAGTAGGGTGTATATCTTTTGAGCTCGGTTCGAGCGAGGATCTCGTCGATTCCTTCATCAGACAGCTGTGAAAGCATCGCCTTAGTGCCGGCGCCCGCCAAGATCGACATCTGCATGCCGATTTCCGATGACACTTTAATCCCGACTGTAGTGACCGAGTCCTGCCCGGGGAGCAATAAATCAAAGGTTCATGGCAACTACATCTTATTTTTACCAACCGGAAGAGGGTGGAATCGATCATGTTATATTTGACCCATTCGGCGGCGCCAAGTCCCGTCTTTAAAGACGGGGTGGGATAGCGCCTCTTAGGGTTAACCCTGAGCAAGCCTCAGCCGTCAGGCTGGGGAGTCGAAGGGTTGACTGGCGGCAGTTCTCCCATTTCTATGAAGGTACCTCCAGCAGGAGCTTTTACCATGATTACAAATTCGGCTACGGAAGGGATGTCATAAAGGACTACTTTAAGAGTAAAACCCTCATTGTGGATGGAGAAGAATTTGAGGAAAGGGTAGAATTGAAGGACTGAATTATCTTTATTCTATGTGTTCTACTTCAAACCCTTTCTTGACAAGAAAATCTGCAATTAGTTGCCGGTGACACTCTGCAGAGGATTTTTCAGCGCACATCACTTCGATTTTCAATGACTCATAATGTTGTTATACTCTATGCGCTTTGCGATTAAGATTGAGCCAAAATTTTCATCGATGCCCTCGGGTGAATATTTTATGACATCTGAACGGGCTGTTGCCCCAATAATACTTGCAAAAGTGATTCGTTTGATATATAAGGATTGTAAAGACAACAATTAAGGAGTCTTACCATGATGGGTTATCAACCTGGGTATCAACCGAAGCTTTTCTATCATCAGATTAACCTCGAGCAAAGAGTCCCCAAAGATCACATTCTGAGGAAGATTCAGGAGAAAGTTGATTTTGATTTTATCTATGCAGAAGTGAAAGACACCTATGGGGACAATGGCAATGTTTCCATCCCCCCTCCTGTGATTCTTAAAATGATGCTTTTGTTAATTCTCTATAATGTTCGATCGGAGCGGGAGTTGATGGAGACGATTCCCATGCGGTTAGATTGGCTATGGTTTTTAGGGTACGATTTGGACAGTGAGGTGGCTGATCATAGTGTATTGAGCAAGGGCTCGGGCGCGCTGGGGCGTGGAGGCCTTTCGGAGTTTTTTTGAGCGCATTGTTTGGCAATGTGTGGAGGCGGGTTTGGTGGATGGGAGTAAGATCTTTGTAGATTCGAGCCTGGTGGATGCGGATGCGTCGAATAATTCTGTGATTGACACTCAGTTCCTCAAGATATATTTACATGAGAACTATAAGAAGTTGGAAGCTCGTCTGGAAGAGGCCAATGAAAGTTCAGACTCCCCAGGAGGTACGTGAAGAAGAACAGTCGTTATATGTCCACGACGGATCCTGATGCTGCGATTGTGAATCGGGGCAAGCCTAGGCTTTCTTATCAAGTTCATCGGGTGGTGGATGGAAGGAGTGAGATCATCACGGCTACGGAGACGACCGCCGGGGATGTGAATGAGGCCCATTTGATGGTTCCCTTGTTGGAGAGCCATCATGTCAACACGGGGATTATGGCTGAGACCATTGTGGGGGACAGCAAATATGGCACCATTGACAACTTTTTGGCCTGCCATGATCTGGGGGTGCAGGCGCATCTTCCGGATTTAGGAGAATTCTCTTCAAAAAGATAATTTTCACAAGACTATTTTTCGATTGACGAATTCAAAATTCTCTGATATGAAAAATAGTAATTAAATTAACTCATCCGATAAAGCAAAACTCTTCGTAAAAAGCGGGCGGAATGCGGCGGGTCTTTCGATAAGATGGCCGAGTTGCTGAAGGATGAACCTCCGGTAGGTTCGGCTTTTTTATTTTAAACGGAGGGAAATTCCTAAGATGTTTGTTTTAATTCTCAATTATCGCCAACTTCCATATCCCCTTTGTTTCAACAATAATTCTGGAAATTGAAGTATCCGTTCTGTATTCAGGTGCATTCCCTTTGAGGATTTTGGGAGAATTTCATAATTAGGAATTATTTTAAGGAATGGGGGTTGTAATATGATGACGAAAAAAGAATTTCTTGAGGAAGTAATGAAGATGGCTAACCTGAAGGATTTAAAACAAGCTGATGATGCAACCCAGGCTGTGATTTCGCTTACAAAGTTGATCATTGGAACCAAATTGTCCCAAAAGATTTCCAAAATCTCACCGCCTGATCTTCGTGAAGGATGGGAATCTATCAGGGCTGCTTTTCCGAAAAAAACGATTAAGATTATTACAGGCCCTGGGGGTGAAGATGCCGATGTACGGGAAATTGCACCTCATGTTTAAAAATACCTGGGGGTAGATGTCTTAATTGAAAACATAGTTGGTTTCTGGGGAAAGATTGCCTTCGAAAAATTTCAGAGGACGGAGCCGGATGGCTATACTTTAATTAGCTATACCTTTCCAAGGAGCATCATTATCGAAAACATGTCTAAAACCAACTTTAGAACTAAAGATTTCACGCCAATCTTTGCTTGGTCTGTCGGGAATCAACTGCTGGTTGTACCTCCCGACACCTATAAAACCTTCGATGAGTTTCTGAAGGATGCTAAGACCAAGACTCTGACGGGAGCGATTCCAGTAAGAGGCGGGACTAGCCATCTTGCGGGACTTCTATTAGCTGATGGGCTGGGGATCAATGTCAACTGGATGCCCTATGAAGGTTCGGCTTCAAGTATTGCCGCCCTGGCCCGAAAAGATGTTGATTTTACTATCTGTCTTGCTACTGCACTCCCATCCTGGATTAGGGCAGGAAAGATAAGGCTCCTCGCCTTGTTTCCCGATAGGCGTGGTTCTCGTGGCCCTTATTTTCCGGATATTCCAACCCTTAAAGAATTGGGGTATGATATAATTTATGTAACGATTAGACACGTTGTTGAAGCCCCACCTAACACTCCACCTCATATTGTAAGAGTATTAGAGGAAGCCTTTAGCAGGGCGGTTAAAGAATCCGCTTATATCGAATGGGCCAAGAAAAACTATGTCATTATTGATCCTTTAAGCGCTCAAGAGTTTTGTAAGGAGGTGGCAGAGTCTTATCCCAGGATAGAAAAACTTAAGGAAATGTTGAAGGAATGATAGATGTATTTCATCTGTGCGCTATGGCACAACAAATACGTCTCCATGCAAAATGAGTAGGCTTTTCTCAAATCGTAAGGTCCCCCATCGACGTTCCAACCTATCCTTTTGCCTTTAAGAGTAAGTCATGAAATGGGGTTTTCAGGGGTTTCTAATATGAAGCCTCCAATGGAATCCTCTTATTCCTTTAGGGGCTTTCTTAAGCGACCGAGCTGAATATCAAGGTATAAGATTGCAAAGAGGGGAGGTGAAAAGAACATGTTAGTGATATGTGTCCATACTTGGAATCCTAAAGCTCCTGGAATGACTGAAAAAGAGTTTCTGCCAGCCCGTGAGAAATTAATGAAAGATCTGATGGCAAAGAAGGTTCCGGTAAAAAATATACACTCAATATTTAATTGGGAGCAAGGGAAGGCTTGGTGAGTCTGGGAAACAGACACGATAGAGAGACTGGAAGGCATAATGGCTGAGTTCCTATACGTACACACAGATATCATATCAGTTAAACTCGAACCACAAATAATTTAAATTGAAAATCGCTTTGGGAGACTTCGGCAATCCTGACGCCGTTAGGCGTAACCACTCCAAAAGAAGGTGAATGATGGGGGAGTCCGTTAATTCTGTTTATATTGATGATAAAGGGAGGTGCAGAATGGTAATAGTACTTAGGTGCAGGGATGTTGGCATGGACTGTGACTTTGAAGTCCGTGCAGGGACAAGCAACCAATACTTTGATGCGAAATCAAACCAGGGGGAGTTTTTTATGCATGTTTCTACCAGTGATCATTACCTCTCAATGTTATTTTGGAGAAAACATTAGTAGATGTTATCCCAGGCTGCTTTTCTTGAGGACTCCTTCCTGAAATGTTGATTTTACATTTTTGTTCCACAATACAACCTTTCAAATGCAAATCAATGACCTTTGCCTCCCCTTAACAAAAATCTCCCTAAACCCCTACAAAAGATAATTTTCACAACCTCATTTTTAGTATTTACAGGTCATGATGAAAGGTGTAGACTCCTTCCTGAAGTCATCAAGGCGAGAACCCAGATCATTATACCAGATTTCAAGCGATAATCCTTAATAAGATAATTTTCACAACCCCCCATTTTTGATATTGACAAAAGGCATATTTTATGTATTATTGATTCAAGAATCCTAATAAACTTTCTCTTTCCTGAAGGGGGTGGTGGATGGAGCAAGACCTTTAGAAGTCCCACTATACAATTTAGAATTTTCCTCTTGAAAGTCAGTTACATCGGCATTGCAACTCTCCTTTCTGACTTGAATGTTTTAAAGGCTTGCCAAAGAAAAAAATTCAGTGATAAAAGACTTAATCCCGATAAAGCCAAACCTTTCGTGAGGAAGGGACGGAAAGCGGCGGGTCTTTCAGAGTGAAGATGGCCGAGTTGCCGAAGGATTCCCTTTGGTGAGAAAGCGTATTATTTCTTATAACTCCTTCAAATCTTTTTCTAAAGATTTTTGTATCCGGAGCAAGTTATGGAATGGGGTCACCAGAAAATGCCCATACGCAGCCTCCGGGGGGAAGTTAACTCCCTTGGAGGTTTTCATGATAAACAACACGAAGCAAGCCGCTTGTTTGTGAACCTAAATTAAAACTCAAGGAGGTATTTAGACATGAAATTCGTAGGCCGAAATCTTCTGATCCTTTTGGTGATTGCCTTCGTGGTTACGGCCACATCGGTCTGGGCTGCTCGCCCTGACTATAGATATACACTATCGAGCGGGTTATTCGGACTGCCTTTTGATGCTAAATCAGTAGACTGGACAGTCGCCAACAATTCAACAACTCCCCAGACATTTCGCGTCACGGTTTACAAATGGGGCATTGGTATATCGAAAGCCGAAGTCCCCCCCGGGCCGTTGGTAGAGACACTTGATCCCGGCTTTACGACACATAATGCGAATAGCGTTGGTAGTGACCAGCCCTTCTCCCCTGGCTTCTATTATGAGGTCGTGGTCGAGACCAACAGTTTGGAGGTCATGCCGAGCGTCTCGGTCTGGGAAGACTTTGGCAATACAGTAATTCCAGGCACGACGATACTCCCCGGGACTTTCGTCAGAATCCGATAGGCTTGCATCAGAGTGGAAATAAAGACAGCCAAGGGCCGAAACAATTGTTAAGTTTGTCTCGGCCCTCAGGGGTGAGGTTTGTTATCGCCTGATGGATTTGGGGTTTTCCGGCAGTCCTCTTCTGTAATCGTTGAGTCCAACAGTTTTATGAAATCTCTCTTTGTAGGTATAATCCTCAAAAAACAAACCAATATTCAATCGCCAAAGAGCAAAGGCAGGGTCATCATGGCTTTGCCTTTTTTATCCACATTATTACCAGTAATCATTGACTTTGAGAGCTATCTCAGAGTGAAGACTTGGTAGGTGAAAGCGTTAAATTTGGCATGGAGGGCGAATTTCTCCTGAGAAAGCAAGACTTCTTCCTTGTAATTCGCATTGACAGTTTTGGCCAAAAATAGTAGATTTTAAGTAGAAATCTATAGGTGGAATATCCGAAGTATTTCGTCTATACCGCCAATTTGGGAGGATAGACGAAACTGAATTCGGATATAATTGAGTTGTCATTGCAGGCATTTAGGAAGTACTTAATATGAAAAGGTTAATGATAGCGATCAGTTTGCTAGGATTATTGGGGGTGGCGTCCACTCGTGCCATTGGTGAATCCCCATCAAGTGAACAATTTCCCATAGTCGATGCCCACAATCATCTGAATAAAGATATATCAGCAGAACAACTGATTGAACTCATGGATAAAGCTGGAGTATCCCGCATGGTATTAATGACTAGATACTATGGTGGGGCTGTCGCTGGCGGATTGGGTAGCGATGAGCAGGCCCATGCCTATTCTAAAAAATACCCAGGCCGCTTCATCCCCTTCGTTGCGGGCCAGCGGAGTATACTCCTCAGCCGAGAACGTTGGCTGAAGCCAGATAAAATAGCTGAGGAATTTCTCAACGAAGCAGAGGCAAAGCTCAAATCGAGAGAGTTTTTAGGAATTGGAGAGTTAATCATATGGCATTACGCCTACGAGATGGTTCAGGTGGGCCAGGGTGGGGGAGAGGTATATATTCCTGTTGATACTCTATTGATGCGTCGCCTTGCTGACCTAGCTGCAAAGTATCGTGTTCCTCTGACGATTCACGCTGAGGGTGAACCAGAAGTCGTTTCTGGCATGGACAGCTTGTTGAGTTATAACCAAAATACGAAGGTTATCTGGGCTCACAACTGTGGTCGCTCCTCCGTTGAGATTATCCGCAATATGCTCACTCGTCATCCCAACCTTTTGTGCGACTTAGGAGGGATGCAGAATGCCCCTTTCGCCGGGTATGGCAGATACTGGCCCAAGCGGACACCGTGGATGTTCCTTATTGAAGACGGATCTGGAAACTTGTATCCGGAGGTGAAGGCTCTATTCGAGGAGTTTCCTGAACGCTTTCTCCTTGGCACTGACTGTGCCCATACTCCGGCTCTCAAGAACTATGTGAAACGTGTCGAAAGGGATCGCGAGCTTCTCTCTAGCCTTAAACTGGAGACTGCGCGGCGAATCGCCTTTCAGGATGCTGAAGAGTTATTCGCAAAATAAGATGAAAGGATTTCATTTAATTTATGCCCGCAACTGCAACTAACAACAGGCTAAAAGATTATTATCCAAATGCTAACGCACTTCTTTTAGCCTTGAACGTTATTCGCTCTTTCAACCTGTAATTATCACATTCTATTATTTCTTGTTCTCGTTGACTTGTAGGTGAAAGCGTTAAATTTGGCATGGAGGGCGAATTCCCCCTGAGAAAGCAAGACTCCTTCCTTGTAATTTACTTTCGACAAATTCTTCAATACGGTGTGGATTTATCTCAGAAATAATCAATTGATTTTAGATTGCCGTTATGGCAACCTTAGGTAGATGAAATAGGCCGAATCCACTTTATCGATAAGAATGGCCCGGCGGTCGGAACGAAGCCCTAAGAGGGCCGAAAGCTTGGTTTTCTCGTTGATCGTCTCCAAATAAGGATGTGCGGTCTGTATGAGCGCTGAGCGCTTCCCCGCCATGTTTGCCAGGACATAAAAGCGTGTGCCGAAGACAAATTTGCCGTCGATGATTCAGATTCCCAGGTTCCATTTTCAGCCCCATCTTTCTATCCGGACCCGGATTACCCGATGGATTCCTATGTGAGTTGATCGGGAAGTGGACCTTTGGGGGGGCTAACGGGTTGGTCTGTCTGCAGGAGGGGCTGATGACCCACTCCTGAAGACAAAGGCCTTCCTGCGATGGTCCTGACTTAGGTTCCCAAGCCTGGTGCTGGGATTGCGCCCGAAATCCTGAGGAGTGAGGCGTACTTGAATGTACGCTGCAACGACGAAGGATGAGGGGAACGCCGCAGATGGGCGTTTTTCAACAGCCTGGTCAGGGATGACCCAGTCTTTCAGATTCCGGTAGAGACGATCAGTTTTTTCTACGAGAAGAACGGGGTGGGATTCCTACTGTGTCGTTGGTTTATGCTGTTTCTTAAAGTAATTCACCATTTCTGCGAAGCCAGATCGTCCCGTTTGCTTAGCGGTTTCCACATCCATATATTTTTCAACCACTGTAAAGCCAGATGGCACTGTTTCAACCGGTTTTGAAGAGACGCTTCGTCTTCTACCGAAAGAAGGACGAATTAAATTCTGTAAAGCAGGAAGTGCCCGAAAACGGGGAGATACCGAAAAGTCTCGGACAAATTCATGACATCTGAAGATGTGCCCCCCTTGACCCCACAGGTTTTCACAAGTTTTCTTAAATCAGAAAAATGGGTTTTTCCTATTGACCCATAATGGGTTTTATGCTATATTGGAATCAGATCAGGAGGTGATATCGGTGCGAGGTAATATCTTAAAAGTTAAGGACGAATTTAAAGAGGTTGACACGAGAACGATTGACGATCGAAACAGGCTGACGCTTGGAGAACTCATGAGGGGATCCAAAAGAGTCCGCTTATACAAGAATGACGCTGGAGAACTGCTCTTACAGCCTGTCGTTGAAATTCCCGCCTCCGAAGCCTGGCTTTTCCGGAATGAACAAGCAATGGAAAACGTCAAAGCAGGGTTAAAAGATGCATCCGAAGGTAAAATATCAAAATTGAATCTTAAAGATCTTCAGAGGGGCAATTGTTCGACATCTATCTAACCGATGCGGCTAAAAATCAGTTGGAGAGGCTGAAAAAGGACAAGGGCCTTGAAAAAAGATATCATACCGTTAAAAAGGCTATTCATTTTTTTTCAGAGAATCCGAGACACAAGAGCTTTCAAACTCACGAATTTACCAGTCTCATAGGACCAAAGGGAGAAAAAATCTTCGAAGCCTATGCGGAGCAATCCACTCCTGCCGCTTACAGAATATTCTGGTACTATGGTCCGGACAAAAAACAGATTACGATTATTGCCGTCACCTCGCATCCCTAGGAATACAGGGTCTGCCCTTGACATAGGACAAGAATGGCGAGATTAGTAAAATAGTTTGTATCTAATTGTTATTGAATCAGAATATAAGAACCGTCCCCAAGATATGCCAAGGGGGAGCAGTTAAGTTTCTGATAAGCCAAATCATCACAGTCTTTATAACTGCGCTGGTTTTGATAATTTGCCGGTAAAGAAGAGCCTCTTTTGAGGCATCTCGTGCGTCTTTTTGACGGTTAAAACCATTTTTCGAGCAGGAACTTTGGAGAAAAAGGATTCACAAAGCGCACACCCTCCAGGATCGACCCATCCCGGAAGTCTTCACTGAATACAACCGGTACCTGATTCAGGCGGGCAGTCGCCCACACTTGGGCATCGTAGTAGGAGAGTTTGTGATCACGGACGCCTCGTCCAGCTTCCATCACAATCATAGGCGTTAGGTCAAAGACTGGCCAAAGACGGATAAACAAATTTATTTGTTCCAGAGCCTCTGCCGGAGTGAGGTTCGGAGATAGCTTACGGGTGGCGACACTGAAGAATTCGGCTAGAGCCTGTACACTCAAGCGCCCGCTGCGCGTCAACTCCAACTGTTCAAGCACACGCTTCGATTGGTTCTGTTTGTCTGGTTGGTTTTGATCGTAAAGGTAAATCAGGATGTTTGTGTCGATTAATATAGGCGGCATCGTCATTTACCCCGTTAGAAAGCCCCGCTGCTTGCAGCGGGGATGATAGCTGCTATTTTTGAGCGAAAACGGGGTATAATACCCCGTGTGAGCCTTCCTGTTAGAAAGTAGAAGATTTTCTAACGGGGTTCACCTTTTTCGCGCTTAGTGAAGCGTCTTTCTCTCTCTTCATAGGCGTCCAGGCGGTTCCACCGGTAGGGCCGAGCACTGGGACGAAGGGTTTTCCGGCTGTTCGCAAAGCGAAGGATCTTGTCCCAAGCCGCTTGATCGGGCGCTAAAAGAGGGAGCTTTCCCCCGACCGTCTCCCGCTCAATCGCTTGGCGAATGAGTTCGGCTTCACTGACACCACGGGCTTTGGAAATTCGTTTGAGTAAACGCTCGTGACGCTCTTGGATGTAAATCTGTTTGCGTACCATTTCTGCCATAATTTTCTCCTTATAACATTTATACATCATATTATACACAAAAAATATAAATCAGGCAAGAATAGCTTTTTCAAGTTGGATCAATGGTGTCAAATCTTCATTGTTGATAAGCCGTATAAGAATATGCTGAAACCCCGAAATAGCAAGACCGCTTCGGAGGAGAAAGGGGTTCTTCGTCAGACGGGTATGGAGTTACTTTACCGGGCAGGAGGATTAAGAGCCTGGGGATAGGAAAGCTTTTTCGAGTAGGTTACGCATCGGTAAGCCAGTAGCGAAGGGGATTGAAGGATCGGCTGAGCGATGATCGAAACGCTCACGATTTATTCAAAGGCCTTCTTGGAAAATGTAACAATTGAAGAATTGATCCCCTGGCCTAGGTGGAACAAACAGCCCACTTCTTTGACTCTTTCCTTCTGAAAGTTTCGGTTGACCAATTTTCATAAAATAGATATATTCCAATCAACAACCCGTGAAGATTTGGCCCCAAATCCCGATTCTTTCTTGAATTGCCGAGAGCACTGAAGATTGGGTATAATTTAGATATGAGAACTTCTATACCAGCACTCGTCAATCCAACTGTGCTTACCTGGGCACGGCAAGAAAGCGGGTATCCGCCGGAGCCGGTGGCCAAGCGGCTGAATGTAAAGCCGGAGCGCCTGCTTGCCTGGGAGCGTGGTGATTTAAAGCCCACAGTGCGGCAAGCACAGAATCTTGCTAAGTTCTACCGCCGTCCTTTCGGTGTTTTCTTCCTCCCTCAACCTCCGGCTCTGCCCCCCCTTGCGGCAGAGTACCGTCGGCTGCCGGGTGTACGGCCGGGCGTTGAATCGCCGGAATTCCGGCTTGCCCTGAGGGTCATTTCGCAGCGACGGGAAGTGGCGCTGGAGTTGAGTGAAGAACTGGGTGTGGGCCTGGAGGACTTCAACTTTACCGCTCATCTGTCCGAAAGCACGGCAGCCATTGGCGTACGACTGCGCGAGGCTCTTGGCATTACGGCGGATGAACAGCTCGGATGGACGTCCGATTGGCAGGCTTGGCGGCGCTGGCGCGAGGCCGTCGAAACAGCAGGCGTGCTGGTGTTTCAGTTTCCTAAAGTGAGCCTCACCCAGGCACGAGGAGTCACGCTGTTTAAGTTCCCATTGCCTGCGATAGGTATTAACAGCAAAGAATCGTCTCCCGGCGCACGGAGTTTTACTTTATTGCATGAGCTTACTCACCTTGCACTTGCGGTTGGCAATGAGGAACGCGCTGCTCTCGGTGAGACCCGCGATGATGCCGGCTGGCTGGAAGTCGAAAGATTCGCCGAGGAGACTGCCAGCGTGGCATTAATTCCTTCGGAAATGCTTTCCTCAATTTTGCAGAGAATGGATGTTTCACCTGACGTGTGGGATATTTCCTTGATGCGATCACTCGCCGGCAAGTTCAACATAACACCGCTCGCGATGGCAACACGGTTGCGGACCGCCGGTGCGCTGTCGTGGGAAGGTTACAACCGGTGGAAAGGTGAATGGAACCAATACCTCGACACGCTCCCGAAGCGGAAGGGCTTTGCGTTACCCATCGACAAGACGCTCGGAAGAAGCGGCAGGCCCTTTGTTCAGTTGGTCCTGGAAGCGCTGGATATGAATCGCATCACAGCAGTGCAAGCAAGCCACTACCTCGATTTGCGATTCGAACACTTCGACAAGCTACGCAATGAACTCCGCATAGAGCCGATACGACCTGCGGGCGCCTTTGACGACGGAGAATAACGGAAAGCGAATGTACTCTTTCGATACCAGTGTGTTTATGGATTGGCAGGCACGGTTTTATCCGCCTGATGTTTTTATCTCAATGGTCGCAAAAATCGAGGGGCTGGTTGTCGCTGGTCAATGCTCTGCCGTTGAGCTCGTGAAAGAGGAAATCGACGCTGTTGGGACCCCCGAATTGCGGGCGTGGGTGAAAAAGAATCCGGCTTTTTTTGTGACGCTTGATCCACAGGTGCAGACCGAAGCAGCAAACATTGAATCCAAATATCCGGATTTGATGGATCCTGAGAGCCTTCATCAGTCAGCCGATGCGTACGTTATAGCCCTTGCCAAGGTGAAAGGTGGCACAGTTGTGTCGCAGGAAACCTCGGCAGCAGAGAAGAAAAGCGCCAAGAGAACTCACTATATACCCGACGTATGCCGTGATCTCGGCATCCCATGCATAAACTTGCTGGGGCTGATGCGACGGGAGCACTGGACCTTCTGAGATCCAGAAAACCCTGGAAGAAAAGAATACAGGGTCTACCGTTGACCGATTACAAAAATGGCGAGACCAATGAAATAGTTTGTATCTAATTGTTATTGAATCAGAATATAAGAGCCGTCCCCAAGATTTTCTTGGATCGAAAGTTGATCCTGAAAGAACCCAAGTCGGGAAAGGAATCGGAGGTAGCCTTCATGCCCGAACAGATTGCCAAACGGTTGCATGATTATATCCAGCACGAAAGCCTCTCTCCAGAGGACAGGATATTTCCGATTTGTTATTCCACGGCGAGGGCATTGATAAGGAGGTTGGGAGCAAAACTGAACGTGGTTCTTACTCCCCACGATCTTCGCAGATACTCCGCCACCTACGCAAGTCGAAACGGGGTGCCATTGGAGATTGTCTCTAAAGTGATCCTTCGGCACCAGGATTTGAAGACAACTCAGGCCTATTTGGGGAGAGTAGCCGAGTCGGAAGCGATACGGTGGATGGATGTTCTGCATGGAAGATAGAAGATGTAATGTACTGGATTAACGATATAAATCTTCAGTTTTTGGGGTATGTCTGATTAATCCGTAAAGGGTTTGTCTCCCTATTTTTAGGCAATCAAGGGGGGACCAATGCAATGTTACTTCCTGAAATCGTGATTTTCCAGTTCCACCCGATAATGCAACATTTCAACCCATAATCAATGATTTTGCTGCTTGTCTTTCATGTCTTAACCCAATTTAATTTTATAATTGACGGATCCAACATTTTTTGATATAGAAAATAATAAAAGAGGTTCATCCGACAAAGCCTAACCTTTCGTGAGGGGGGACGGAAAGCGGCGAGTCTTTTTGGAGTAAGATGGCCGAGCTGCCGAAGGATGAACCTTCGGTTAGCTCGGCTTTTTTATTATATAACCATTCCATCCGGTGGGTTGGGATTATGGTAAACGGTTCACAGTCCCCAATGAGGAGGAAATAAAATGGCTATGCGAGGACATAAGGAAGAAAAGGAAGTTTATCGAAGAAAAGCAAAGGGGCTCCCAAAGGTAGCGACGCGCATTGCGGGACTGGACGAGGTTCTGAATGGAGGCTTACCCGCGGGGCAAACAACGCTCATCAGCGGCGGCCCCGGGACTGGTAAGAGCGTCTTGGGCCTGGAGTTCTTGTATCGCGGGGCAGCGGCAGGCGAGGCGGGCATCTTCGTCACCTTCGAGGAGCGGGCACCCGGCGTCCGGCAAAACGCATTGACCCTTGGTTGGGACATGGCGCCCTTGGAGAAGGCCGGCAAGCTCTTCCTGATGGAGGCTCACGTGGATCCGCAAGCGGTTCTCTCCGGCGATTTCAACTTGAAGGGCCTGATCGCCATCATCAACGGAAAAGCCGCGGCCATGAGAGCCGACCGGATCGTGATAGACGCCCTAGACGTCCTCTTGCGCCTCTTCGATGATCCGGCGCGCGAACGGAATGAACTCTATGTCCTGCACGATTGGCTGATTGACCACGGCATGACCACAGTGCTCACCGTGAAAACGTCGAAAAATGGGGAGAGCTCGGGCCGTTACGAATTCCTCGACTTCATGGCTAATTGCGTTATCTCCCTCGACCAACCTGTCACCGAGCAGATCGCGACCCGTCGGCTGCGGGTGCTCAAGTATCGCGGCTCCGGCTTTGGCCGCAATGAATACCCCTTTTGCATCACAGATGAGGGCATCAACATTATTCCGCTCTCGTTCGCTGAGCTGCAGCATAAAGCGCTTGGCCCAAGGGTATCCAGCGGCCATCCCCGACTTGATGCTCTTCTGGACGGGGGGTACCGACGCGGCTCCTGCACCCTGATGTCCGGCACAACCGGGACCGGCAAGACCTCGGTGGCCAGCACATTTGTACGGTCTGCCTGCGAGCGTGGTGAAAAAGTGCTCTATATTAATTTTGAGGAGTCACAAGAGGCAATGGTGTCCAGCATGCTCAGCCCGGGAATTGACCTCCGTCCGGCATTGCAGGCTGGCAGGCTACGGCTTCTGACGGCCATGCCCGAAGCAATGGGCGTGGAGGAACATCTAAGCCGCGCATTCAAAGTCATAAAGGCATTTCAACCAGAGCACGTGATAGTTGACGCCATCTCGTCTTGTGAGCGCATGGGCACTAGGATGACCGCTTTTGGTTATCTGACGCGTGTCGTGAATGCATGCAAGGAGCGAGGAATCACCCTTATTTTAATCAACCAGACCTCAGGTTTCCGGGAAGAAAATGAGATCAGCGGCATCGGTATCTCCTCCATGGTGGATACGATCATCTTCTTGCGCTACATCGAGATCGGCGGCGAGATCAACCGCATGTTGCTCGTCATGAAATCGCGGGGTTCGAAGCACTCCAACCAGTACCGCGAATTCCTCGTCACAGACCATGGCTTTGAAATCCCTGAGGTGTATGTCGGCGAGGGCGGTGTGCTGACCGGCGCGGCACGCCAGGAGCAGGAGGCCAGAGAAGAGGCTCAGCATCGCCGAAGATTCCAGGAAATCGAGCAGAAGGAGCGCGAGGTCATCCAAACGCGAGCGGCACTGCAAGCGCAGACGGCAACCCTGAAGGCCGAACTTGAAGCCGCTGAAGCCCAGCTGCAAACGTTGCGGCTGAATGAAAAATTATGGCAGAACGGCCGCAAGAAGCGGGGGGAAATGCGGGGCCAGATTTCTGACACCGCCCGCCTCCCAACGCCTCCACCGCAGCGCAAGCGGAGGGGCGCCCGTCGCCCGGGGGGTGCAAGATGAAGCGGTCTGGCCAGAAAGGAAGGGCAGAAGGCGCGGAAACCCGAGGCAAAGCGTGCATTTTTCGATTGTTTGTAGCAGGGGACGAGCGAAACTCTAGACAGGCGAGGGAGAACCTAACACAGTTCTGCGAGAAGTACCTGAATAGGCGCTACGAGATCGAGATCGTGAACGTATTGGAAGATTTCAAGAGTGCACTGGAAAACAATGTGTTGTTGACGCCGGCGCTGATTGTTATCTCTCACCTAACACATATCACAATCTTTGGTACCCTGAGCGATACCCACAAGGTCCTTTCCGCGCTGCAACTCACCTGAGGCGCATCATGAGAATCAAAAAACCGACCTACCAGGAACTGGAAGGGCGCCTGGCCAAGGCCGAGGCGGCCCTTGCAGCCCTGCGACGCGAAGAGGTGGACGCCGTGGTCAGCGAACAGCACGTCCTTCTCCTACGCCTGAAAGAGGTCGAACAAGCATTACGGGAGAGTGCGGAATTTAGTTCAAGCTTGTTGACAAATTCTCCCAACTCTATCGTGGTTATCAATCCCGATACTTCGATAAGATATGTGAATCCGGCCATGGAAAAGCTAACCGGTTTTTCCAAAGCAGAGCTTGTCGGCACCAAGGCTCCATATCCCTGGTGGATGGAAGAAACACTGGAAAAAATCCATAAGGATTTTGAGGAAGCTGTTCTCAAAGGAAAAGGAGCATACAAGCTTGAGGAGCATTTTCAAACGAAATCTGGGGAGCGATTCTTCGTTGAGACAACCTTGACGTCTGTAAAAAGCAATGGAGGGTCCAAATATTATTTAGGGAGTTGGGTTGATATCACTGAGCGCAAGCGGTTAGAGGGGAGGCTATTGTGGGAGGCCTCAGTCAACGAAGCAATAGCCAACCTATCAAGTATACTGATTTTACCCAAACCAATTGAAGACATTTCGCTCGTTGTGCTGGAGCATGCCAAGCTTCTTACCAGCAGCGGGTTTGGATTTGTCTCTCATATCGACCCACAAACGGGCTACCATATCGCGTCTACCCTCACGAGAGATATCTGGGATATTTGCCAAGTCGAAAACAAGGATATTGTCTTTAAGAAGTTCATAGGGCTGTGGGGGTGGGTGGTCAATAATAGAAAACCCCTTATGACTAATGACCCATCAAACGATCCGCGGTCATCAGGAACTCCCGAAGGCCATGTACCCATACGTCGTTTCCTTTCCGTCCCAGCGCTTTTTGATAGAACATTGGTCGGCCAAATTTCGCTCGCTAACTCGGATCATGATTACACTGAGAGAGATCTTTCGTTGGTTGAACGCCTGGCAACCCTCTATGTCATTGCTGTCCAACGCAAACGAAGCGAGGAGGAGCTTCAAAAGGCTCGCAACGAGCTGGAACGACGTGTGGAGGAACGTACTGCCCGGCTAAAGCAGGAAATAAAAGAGCGCAAGCAGACCGAGAAAGCACTGCGGGAATCAGAGGGTCGACTTCAACTTCTCTCCTCCCAGCTTCTGTCTATACAAGAAAAAGAAAGAAAACGGGTTGCTCGTGAACTCCATGATGGGATCGGGCAAATGTTGACTGCCGTCAAATTTAAAGTAGAGGATTTCATCCAACAAAAGGGTGAAAGTGAGGCAAAAGAGCGATTATTGAAGGAGATTATCCCAATGATGCAAGAAAGTATTGAAGAAGTTCGAAGAATCCAGATAGATTTGCGGCCCCCCATCCTTGACGATCTAGGTGTCTTAGCCACTATTGGGTGGTTCTGTCGGGAATTTCAAAGGGTTTATTCGGCTATCCGCATCGAGACACAGATCGGCATCCAGGAAAATGAAGTGTCAGCCCCACTTAAAACGGTGATCTATCGAGTGATGCAAGAAGCCCTAAACAATATCGCTAAACATAGTAGAGCAGACCTCATTTACCTCATCTTGCGGAGAACCGAAGGCAAGATAGAAATGGTTATTCAGGATAATGGCCTGGGGTTCGATTTGAAAGATATCAAGAAAGGGTTCGGGATGGGTAGCATGAGAGAGCGGGCCGAACTTTCAGGTGGAACCTTCGCACTTGAATCTATCATAGGAAGAGGAACTACAATCACGCTTTCGTGGCCATGCGAAGTAGTTTTCTAAGCATGTGACATCAGGTCGAACGAAAGTAGGGGGATAAGGAATTTAGTCTACCTTCTTGGTATTAATAATAATTTTAAGAATCAAACCCAATTACAGATGGACTTGTAACCTACCAACTTTGTAGACCTGCCATATAAATCTGTAAACCTATTCTTATTACAAAAAGTTAAATTTATCACCTCAAAAGTAATTTCACCCACTTTTTTCCTGGAATCGTTATTTTATTTGGAGAAGAACAACCCCTTATTAATTATGCATATTGCTACCAGTAATCGTCAACTCCCCTGACTTCTTCAAACTGAACATTAGGTGTAACCACCAATCAAGAGTTAAACCAACAATGCCTGGCACTTCTAATCTTAACTTTTTAGGAGTGGGTCAATGGGGCCAATTCTTCATCGCTGATAAGCCGTATAAGAATATGCTGGACGTGGGTGACAGATCGGTGAGCCAGGAGCGAAGGAGATTGTGGGATCGGCTGAGCGATGATCGGAGTGCTCAGAATTTATTCAAAGGGTTTCTTGGAAAATGCAACGATTGAAGAATTGACCCCCTGATCCAAATGATCTACTCCTCCGAAGATCAACCCATTCATAAGAAATGTGTTTGACTTTTGGAACAACTTGGTATTGAATTATCCTTGGGAGCCGGTGCCAATAGGACAGCGGTTCTTGGGTTCATTGGGTCTGTGGAAAATCATTCGTCATGAAAAGTGTCAATTTTCACCTACGTCCCTCAGGGCTCCCCCTCGTCCCTCAGGGCTCCCCCTTTAAAATATGATTTAGGCTAATCCATGCTTTCTGGGAAAAGGTTTTTCACAAAAAAACGGATTAAATTCATCTTGAGAAGGATTATCCTCCCTTTACTTTTAATTTATATTGGCGTGGGGATGATAGCAACGTTACGGAATATGAGTATAAAGAATAATGAGTATGCAGCAATACTCCTCTCCGACTACGCAATCTGGGAATATGACTACTGGGCATCTCCGTGCGCGTTTCTCGGTGCCTACATTCCCTGGACGTATTACTTTAACAACAGGGACATAAAGGTGAAATGGTTTTTCCGGGCAAAGAGTATTGACCTCGAGAAAGTCATCAAAGACAAGAACTGTCAGAGTATCGTTCTGGTTGGGCATGGAAGCTTGAATTGCTGGCAGGCGACGGATAGGTTAGTCTCGAACTTGGAAGTCTCGGACATGGTGAAAGGCATCCCCAAGAAGACAGGTGAATGGATGCAGCTGAGCTGTGGTGTGGAAGATGTATTTCCCGTGAAAATGGGAGAGTTAGTGATGGAAAAGAAAGAAAGGGTCTACACATACTCTAAACCTGTGACATCATATATCCTTGTTACCGATGCCCTCTTTGGCTTCAAGTATATGAAATCTTTAAGCCAGTAATTCTTACTACCAACCTGACAGCTAAAAAAATATGGGGTCACCCATAGATTGCTCTAAACACTACCAGCAGGTATGGTGACTTTTTTAACATGGAAACTTATGTTTGACATAGAAATTTGAGAGGTGTATTCTATGAACCATGATGTGCCCGAACACGGGGAGACACCGAAAAAACATCGGAGAAATTCATGACATCTGAAGATGTGACCGTGCAGCCTATAAAACTACCAGGCAAGCAGGTGAAAGTCCTGCCAGAGCAATTCCCATTTTGGCTCTGTAGTTATATCTGACATCAGGGGAGGGTGACCTTTCTTGG